>ERZ795059.912-NODE-912-length-34979-cov-6.510995_pt1 | contig 34979 bp, 6 predicted proteins | sample MGYA00375143_ERZ795059 | MGnify/ENA primary metagenome ERZ795059 (study PRJEB30188, sample SAMN05720168) | activated sludge metagenome | isolation source: Anaerobic digester | place: USA | collected 2015-01-07 ... | reverse complement strand
AGCGACGCCGGCTTGACGTGCAACCGATACGGCAGGACCTGGCGGAACTGTTGCGGCCCTGGCTGGCACGATACAAACGCGATGAACGCCCGTTTGCGGCGATGCCCGAAGCAACGGCCCGGATGCTGCGGGATGACTTGGACGAAGCCCGGCGGCGATGGCTGCAGGACGCCAAGACGGACGCGGAAAGGAAGGAACGCGAACGGTCCGACTTCTTGAAGGCCAAAGACTCGGACGGCCGGATACTCGACTTCCACGGCACGCGGCATACCTACGTTTCGGCAATCGTGGCCGGCGGGGCATCGGTCAAGACCTGCCAAGAGTTGGCCCGGCATAGCACCCCGACCTTGACCATCGGCAGATACTCCCACGCCCGGTTGCACGACCTGACGGCCGCCTTAGATGCCCTCCCCGATTTCAAGCCCTCGCCCCCGGCGACGCCGGAACCTGCAGCGGCGACTGGTACGGATAACGTTTCCCCCGCGAATTGGGGTAGAAGCAGCAAAAGAAGCAGCAGTAGAACGGCAACAAGTGACGAAACGCGGGGCGCTAGTGGCGAACCGTCGAACGGTAGGAGAGCGGTCGAAAGCGACGGAAACCAGCAACAAGACGCCGGCCCTAACGTCTTGTCGTTTGCAGACTTGGCGAAAAACGACCCGCAAGCGGCGGAACGTGGCGAGAAGGGAAAACGGCGGGCAAAGCAAGAGGCGCCGGTGGGAGTCGAACCCACGAATGGCGGTTTTGCAAACCGCTGCCTTAGCCACTTGGCTACGGCGCCATCACTTGCGGAGATTAGAGAATTGGATCGTTCCGGTCAAGAGGTTCTGCGGGGGCTGGGTGGAAATAATGCTCCGAACGGGTCCTGCCGGTTGAGGAAATGCAGAGGATTGGCTAGCAGCGTCGGCCTTCCACGGCCCGTCGCAGAGTCTTCCCAGTCGGATTGAACGGAAAGGCGGGGCGCAGTTTTGCAGAGCGATGCTGCCCAAACTCGATTGGTACAGTAGCGGGAACGTTTCGAGGCTGGGAGTATTTGTAGCACGGTTCTCCAGAGCCGTGGATTTTGTCGCAAAACACAAAGGAAATCGGCACGGCTCGGAGAGCCATGCTACGGGCGCCTGCTAGAACTTAGGAGGTCACGGATGGGACTGTTCAATTGGAGTTTCCGATCGGGTGACGAGGAGCAGCTCCAGGACCTGGCGTTGCGGGTTGTACAGCGCAGCTTGGATGAGGTCCTGCAGCGGGTGACCGCGTTGACGCCCCAGATGTCGCCTGCCGAAACGCGGGGCTACATCCGCGCTCGCGCGGCCAAAGTCATCAACCGGGAAATCGTTGCGGCTTACGCGGCCGATCAACGCTTGCGGCCGGGGGATCGGACGAGACTGGTCTCGCTGGTAACCGACGCGCTGGTCACGGCTGTCTCCCAGCCGCGGCGCATGGGGCGGCGGACGATGGCCGCGTAACGCCCGGATCAGGTGCGATTGTGTTGCCGAGTTCTTAGAACCAGCAACAGAACCGAAATCGGAGACCTTCGGTCGGCGGTTTCGGCGGGGTCGGGAGACCCACGCCGAACTTCGAGATTAGGTGAAAGATTAGGTGGCGGGGAACGCGGGTCAGGGGCGAGCCCAGCGCCAGTACGTCCGCCGCCAACGGAAGCTGATGCGGCCGCTGAAGTAGGCCAGCAGGCCGGAGAGGGTGAGCATCATCAAGCACCAGGTGGTTGCCTGGTGTCCCGGCAGCTTGTCCCCCAGCTCCAAGAACTGGACAAGCTGGCTCTGCTGGTTGGCCAGCGTCAGCGCCCCCAACAGCGCAGCATAGGCGGTGGCGCAGACGAGCATCACGATCGACATCACCCAGGCGGTCGCCCAATCCGGCAACTGCATCAGGTACACGGCGTAAGCGATCTGGAGCCCGCCGGCCAGAAACAAGGCCAGGGCCCAACGGGAAATCCCAGCGGATTCGGCCTGCCGGGCGTGCGCGACCATGTCCAGCAGGGCGGGAATCATGCCGATCACGGCCAGCGCCACGGCCCACATGCCCAGTTGATAGACGGGCCAGCGTTTGAGCCAGTCGTATTCGACGCCGGGAAGTGCCATTGGCACGGGCGCGGGCGGCGGCTCGGATCGCGACACGGGCGGCGGCGGAACGAGAGGCGGAGCGACCACCGCGGGCGACGCGGAGTCAGCCGGCGGCGGAACGGAGTCCGCGTCCAATCGCGGCAGAGGCGGAGGAATCGCGGCTGGAGGTGGAGCCGTCTCGGTCGCCGGTTCCGACGCCGAATCCAAGGGCGGCGGGGCAGCGGCGGCCGACTCGCTGGCTGCCAAGGGATCGTCTTGTTGGCAACACGTCAACTTGGGCGGTTGCGGCGGTTTCCGGGCGGGCAGCGGGGGTGGCGACGACTTGGACGGCAGTGGTGGGGCCAAGCCGTTGTCGATCGCTTCCGGCGAGATGCTCAAGTCGGCTGCGACTGCTTCAGTGGGCTGTCCGCGCGGCGTTGCCTCGCACGATTCGGCGGGGACGGTTTGCGGTGTGCCGCAAGACGGGCAGCGCACGATTTGCCCAACTCGCCGCCGAGGCACTCGCAGCAACCGGTCGCAGGAGGTACAACGCAGTTTCACAGGCATGCGGTTCTCGGGTTGCGCTAAGCGGAGTTTCCCGAAAAGGGGACAGGACCCTTTTGGGCGAAGCCCCCTTCGGGCCGTTCCGGCAAAAGGGGCCTGTCCCCTTTTCGCGAAACGCGCCGGTCCGGGCGAACGATGGTATTGTGACCGCGAGGCCAGCCGATGTCCAGGCCACCGCGTGGCGACGGCGGCACGCCGTGCGCGAGATGGCCCTTATGTAGCCTGACGCCCGCAACCCAATTCGAAGCACGAAATCCGAAATTCGAAACAAACTCAAGACGCGAAATCCAAATGTTCAAGACTCCAACCTCCTGTCTCTGCACGGGTGCGGCGAAGTGGTCTACGCCGCAGCCGTCACTTGCCGTACACTGAGTTGTTGCGGGTCCGGATGGCACCATCATTCTTTTGCGAAGGCGTCGCCATGGCCAAGACGATGTCGCTGGGCAGCTACTTGTTGGATCAACTGGGGAGGCGGGGCGTCAAGCACGTCTTCGGCGTGCCCGGCGATTACGTGTTGCGGTTTTACGATCTAATCGAACAGAGTCCCTTGCGGCACATCGGCACGACGCGGGAGGACGCGGCGGGGTTCGCGGCGGACGCCTATGCACGCGTGCGGGGCCTGGGCGCCGTCTGTGTCACGTACTGCGTGGGCGGCTTGAATCTGGCGAACCCGGTGGCCGGGGCGTACGCGGAGAAATCTCCGATCGTGGTGATCAGCGGCGCGCCGGGGCTGAAGGAGCGGGAGCGGAATCCCCTGTTGCACCACCGCGTCCGCGACTTTTCCACTCAGCGCAAGGTCTTCGAGCAGATTACGGTCGCCAGCGCTGCGCTGGAGGACCCCGCCACGGCGTACCACGAAATCGACCGCGTGCTGCAGGCCGTGGAACGCTACAAGCGGCCGGGCTACATCGAGTTGCCGCGGGACATGGTCGATGTGGTGTCCCCCCATCGTCCGCGCCGCGCTGCGGCGGCGGACGCGGCGGATGCCGCGGCGCTGGAGGAATGTCTGAGCGAAGCCTTGGCGATGCTCAATGGCAGCCGCCAGCCGGTGATTCTGGCGGGCGTCGAGATGCACCGCTTCGGACTCCAGGAAGCCCTGGTCCAACTGGCCGAACGGACGAAGATTCCTGTCGCGGCAACGGTGCTGGGCAAGTCGGTAATCAGCGAAGACCATCCGCTGTACTTGGGTGTGTACGAAGGCGCCATGGGGCAAACCGAGGTGCAACGGTACGTCGAATCCGCCGATTGCGTGCTGATGCTGGGCTGCTTTATGACGGACATCAACTTGGGGATCTACACCGCCAACTTGGAGACCAGCCGGACGATTTACGCCACCTCGGAGAGGATTTCGATTCGCCGCCATCAGTTCGGCGAAGTCCCGCTGAGAAGTTTCGTCCAGGCGCTGTTGCAGGCGGACTGGCGGCGGCGAACGCGGCCGCGCATCCCTCCGCGCACGGCTCCCTGGGGCGGACGGCCGCGTGACGATTCGCCGATCACCGTCCGGGCCCTGTTTCAGCGGCTGAACGAGTTCCTCACGCCGGACATGGTGGTCATCGCCGATATCGGCGATTCGCTGTTCGGCGCGGCGGACCTGACCATCCATCGCCGGACGGAATTCATCAGCCCGGCCTACTACACGTCGATGGGCTTCGCCGTCCCGGCGTCCCTGGGGGCGCAGCTGGCCAATCCCGCGCTGCGGCCATTGGTGCTGGTGGGCGACGGAGCTTTCCAGATGACCGGCTTGGAGTTGTCCACCACGGCGCGCCTGGGCCTGAACCCGATCGTGATCGTGCTGGACAACCACGGTTACGGCACGGAGCGGCAGATCGGGGAGGGGCCGTACAACGACATCACGGACTGGTCGTTCTGCAAAGTGCCGGAACTGCTGGGCAGCGGGTGGGGATTCGTCGTGAATACGCCCGCGGACTTGGACAAGGCGCTGCAGGCGTCGTTGGCCAACCGGGATACGTTCAGCATCATCGAGGTGAATCTGGACAAGTACGACACGTCGCCCGCGCTGACCCGGCTTGGCCAGCGGCTGAGCAAGCGGGTGCAGGGGAAAGCGCAGCGGGACGTTGTGGTGTAGCACGGCTGGCTCGCCAGCAGTGCTGAATCGCGAGAATTGAATTCTGTACATCTGACCCCACGCACCTGACACCGCACCGAATGAACGCCGCCGAAGCAAAACATCCACCGCTGCCGAGAAACGTCAAGCTGCTGGGCTGGGCCAGCTTGCTGAACGATGTGGCCAGCGAGATGGTTTATCCGCTGCTGCCCCAGTTTTTGGTCCAGGTTCTGGGCGGGAACAAGCTGTACCTGGGACTGATCGAGGGTGCGGCGGACACGGCGGCAAGTCTGCTGAAACTGGGCTCCGGCGGCTGGTCCGACCGGCGGGGCGCACGCAAGGGGTTCGTGGTGTTCGGCTATGCTTTGGCCGGCCTCTTGCGGCCCTTGCTGGCCGTCATCTGGGCACCTTGGCAACTGCTGGCCATTCGCGTCGGCGACCGGGTTGGCAAGGGGCTGCGGACGTCGCCGCGGGACGCGATGATCGCGGATTCCACGGCCCCGGAACTGCGCGGGCGGGCGTTCGGCTTCCACCGTGCGATGGACCATTTGGGCGCGGCCCTGGGACCGGTGTTGGCGGCCGCCTTCCTGTGGTGCTGGCCGGGGCAGCTGCGGTGGCTGTTTCTGCTCACCTTGGCACCCGGCTTGGTGATCGTGCCGTTGCTGCTGTTCGGCCTGCGCGAGGCGCCGCCCGGCGGGCAAGAGGCCGCACGCGGCAGTTGGACTTTGGCGCCGTTCGATCGCCGGTTTCGCATCTACCTGGTGGCGGTGCTGGTGTTTTCGCTGAGCAATTCCAGCGACGCGTTTTTGCTGTTGCGAGCCGGCGAGCTGGGCGTGGCCACGGCGCTGCTGCCGCTGTTGTGGTGCGCCTTTCACCTGGTCAAGAGCGCCGGCAACGCGTTGGCTGGGCGTTCGGTCAACCGCTTTGGCCCGCGGGCGATGATCCTGGTCGGTTGGTGCCTGTACGCTGCGGTGTACTTGTTGTTCGGTTTGGCCACCGCCGCCTGGCACGCGTGGGCCCTGTTCCTGGGCTATGCCTTCTTCTTCGCGTTGACCGAGCCGGCGGAAAAGACGCTGGTCGCCAGCCTGGTCGACAGCGATCATCGCGGTCTGGCGTACGGCTGGTTCAACTTCGCCATCGGCCTGGCGACGCTGCCATCCAGTCTGATCTTCGGTATGCTGTACCAGCAGTACGGCGCGTTGGCCGCATTCGGCTGCGGCTCGGCGTTGGCCGTGACGGCCGCCGGCATCCTGTTGCCGGTTTCGCTGCCTCGGACACCCCGTGTGGACAGCCGCTGACTGGACGAAGTCGCGAACGGTGCGGCGTTAGCCCACCGTTGCCTGTGATGCGTGTAGAAGGAACGCGGAGAGCCGGACGGGCTAGCGCCCGACGTTTGCCGGGCAAGACAGGCCATCCGAAGGAGAATCACATGTTCATCCATCGTCGTGCCGTCCTTCTCCTGGTGCTGCTGACCACGCTCAGTTCCGCTGGCGCCGAGCCGCCGCAGGCTGTGCCGGAGCCTCGTCTGACCATCGTCACCGCGTCGTCCCATTGCGACTGGACGTGGGGGCACACCCGCGCCTGGCACGCGGAACGTTACGCCCAGATCATCCGCAACGTGTTGTTGTTGATGCGCCGGCACCCGCATTACGTGTGGCAGTTGGAGACGGAAAACGAGGAACTGGCCCCGTTTCTGGAACAGGCCCGGCAGAAGTGGCCGGAGTTGATCGACGAGTTCTGGCAGCGCGTGCGGGAGGGCCGCATCGAAGTGATCGGTGCGATCAGTGCTCCGCGTCTGTGCGAAGTCTATCCGGAAACCATGGTCCGCAATCTGGTGCTGGGCAAGCAGTATTTCCGCGCTGGCGCGCCGGGCGTCCCGCAGCCGGTCTACCACGCGGTGGACGTGATGGTGGGGCACTCGCAGATGCCGCAACTGCTGACGCAGGCCGAGTACCGGTGTTTTGTGTTCTCCCGGCCCAGCCAGCAGAAGCAGGTCTTCTGGCGCACGGGATTGGATGGGACCCGCATGCTGTCCGTGCTGCAACACTACGGCTTTGGCGGCGTCCAGGCCGGGGGCATTGCGCTGGAATCCCACAGCGGCGACGACATTCTGCCGTCGGAGGATCTGGTCAAAGCCGCCGCCACTTGGGACTCGAACAGGAAGGTGCTGGCCACCAGCGCCCGCTTCTTTGAGGAAGTCGAGCGAACGGGCTGCAAATTGCCCGAACTCAAGGGCCCGCTGGACTCGCTGGAAAGCTTTTGTTGCGGGACTGGACTGCACGGCAACCGCAACCTGTACACCTGGAACAATCAAAACGAGGATCTGCTGCTGGCCGTCGAACGGGCCCAAGTCATGGCGTCCGCACTGGGCGGGCGCAGTTCGCCGTCCACGACGGATGCGCTGTGGCACGACCTGTTGTCCTGCGTGGGCCACGCGATTCTGTGGAGCTGGCAGGCCGACTACGACGAACGTATGGAAAAGGCGAAGCAGACGCGATCGGCGGGCGAGAAAGCCCTCCAAGAAGCGTTGGCGGACGTGGCATCGCGGATTCAATTCCGAACGGAGTTGGGCTCGCCGCTGGTCGTGTTCAACTTTCACGCCTGGCCGGTCACGGGGCCTGTCGAAATGGCGTTGGAAGGCGAGTTCGAGCAACTGTCGCTGCGGGACGACGGCGGCCGCCATGTGGGGTGGCAGTTGGTCGAGGACGGTCCCCGCGTCGACCGCCGCTTGGCTTTTATCGCCGAACACGTTCCCGCTTGCGGATACAAGACGTTTTATCTACAGCAGGCGGACGGCAATCAAAGCAGCCGGCACGCTCCGCCTGCCGTTGTGACAGACGGTGTGGCGGACGGCACACGGAGTGTGCCTGCTACGATCGAGAATCGCTGGTATCGCGTGCGGATGGGGGGCGATGGCGGTTTGCACGTGACCGAGCGGGCGCGTGAAGGCAAGCTTGGCGCGGAGACCACAGGCCTGGGCGATGTCGTTTTCTACGACGCGCCGGTGCCGAAGGGTTGGATGATGAACGGCCCGCTCGGCCAGCGGCACCAGTGGACGGCGATCGCTGATGGTTTTCGTTCTTGCCGGGGGCCGGTGTTCGCCAATCTGCAGGCCGACGGCCGAATCGGTCCCCACCGCGTGCGCCGCGAAGTGCGGCTGTGGCGAGATTGCCGCCGCATCGAATTCTCGGTCGAGATCGAAGCCGAACCGGGTTGCGGCGTGTTTTTCCTGCGATTTCCGCTAAACGTCGAGGGGCGGGTGTTCGCCGGGATTCCGTTCGGCGCGGAACCGCGAGAAGGCATTGCGCACGAGCCTTTTCGCGGCGAGTACTTCGCGCTCGGCTACCCCGACGCCTACTACGCCACGCGCTGGACCGACGTCTCGTCGGAGGATTTCGGTTACACGTTCATCGCCCCGCACGGCATGCACCATGGATACGAGTACAAGCCCCAGCAGCGGAGCCTCGAGTTCGCCTTGCTACGCCTGCGGCCGATGCCGGAAGGCAGCTGGAACCAGGTTCATCCGTCAATTCAAGGCACGGGTCCGCACCGGTGGACCTGTGCGTTGGTGCCGCATGCCGGTACGTGGCGCGAGGCGGCGACGCATCGCGACGCGCTCCAACTGCACTCTCCCCTGGCCGTCTACTCGCCCACAGGTGGCATGGGCCGAGCGAATCTGGCCGCACCCACCGCGGCGGCCGCGTCCGGTTCCGCCGCGGATTCCGAGTCGTTCGCAGAACTCACGCCGGCCAGTGCCGTACTGTCGTCTCTTCGCTGCCTCGAGTCCGACACCGGCGACGCTGTGGTTTGGGAAATGCGGCTGTACGAGACCACCGGCCAACCGGCGGAAACGACCGTTCGGCTGCGCGACGCCGTCCGAGAGGTGCAGGTCACCAACCTGCTCGGCCGCCCCGATCCGCAGGCCGTCCCGCCGCGCATCGCCGGCCGCGAAGTCCGTCTGCAGATCCCACCCTGGAAGATCGTCACGTTGCGCGCGGTGGTGGGCAAACGTTAGCATCGTTCGAGAAAAAACTGTCCAGTGTTTATTGCTGATCATCCCACGGAGTGTGATGGCTACTCTAACGAGGCGACAGTTTTTTCTCGAACAATGCTTAGTGGTTCTCCTGGACCCACTGGAAAGCCATCTGGGCGAGTTGAGCGCTCGTCGCGGCATTGAGTTTCGTCTTGATCACCAGGCGGTGCGATTCGACGGTCTTGGGGCTCACGTCCATCTGGCGGGCGATTTGCCGCGTGTTGAGTCCCCTGCCGATCAGCTCGAAGACCTGAAGTTCGCGGTTGGAAAGGCTCTGAGTAGGATCGCCGTCCAACGTCTTGCCCGCGGCGGCGCGCTGCAATAGCTTGCTCGCCGTCGCGCCCTCCAGGTAGACTTCGCCGCGGAGCACCCGCCGGATCGCCTCGACGACCTTGGCAATCGCTTCGCGTTTCGAGAGATAACCCAAGGCGCCGGCACGGAGGACCCGCCCGGCAAACACTTCTTCGTCGTGGGCCGACGAGACCAGCATTTTGACGTGGGGCCAGCGGGCCCGGATGTGTTCGATCAACTCCATTCCGCTTTCGCCTTCCAGCGAAATGTCGATGATCACCACGTCCGGACGCTGCGCCTCGATCTGGCGCATCGCGTCCAGTACGGCAGCCGCCTCGCCACAGACCTCCAGATCCGGCTCGTGGTTGATGACCTGAGCAAGACCGAGCCGAACGATCGGATGATCGTCAACAATCAGGATCTTGGATCGACCTGGATTCGCCATATCGCCAGTTTATCCGCCGTCGAGAGGTCGCTCAAGACAGGTCGGCGAGGGTCCCGTGATTTGCGAAAAAAGTCGGCAATGGCAAGAAGTCCCAGCACGCGGTATCCGCCCTAGCCCGATTGGGCTAGGGAGAACACGGAGGAGGCTTTCGGCCTTTTCCTTAGCTAGGGACGAGGGGTGAGAGGGTTCTCGCCGTCGCAGCTAGCACTCTAAAATGAGTCAAAGTCAGTGCAGGCGGTGCCTGCATCGGGGCACCGATCCCGTCAACTTCAGAGGTTCGCTGCGTGGGCAACGGGGGCAGTGGGTCGCGGGCGGGTTCTCCCGGCCCTGCGGACCGCAACTTGGGCCGTAGCGGACACAAGCGATTGCTTCCGCGTGACCGGCCGCCTTTTGCCGGCTGGCCGCGCCGATGACGCCTTCTCGATCATTCGTCAGACCTGGCTCTTGTCGCGGCACGGTGCGACGTCCGCCCGTCCGCTTGCGCTTCCAACCGCAGCCGAATAGGGATAAGGAAAACCTCCCATGCGAGACGAATCTCAACCATCCTCGGGCTGGTCGCTGTTTTCGACGCCGTCACGGAAACATTGGTTCCAGAAGCGGACCACCAAAACCCGCCGAGAACGGATGCGCCAGCGCCGCCGCCGCGGCCTGCGTCAGGGCACCCTGGAAGCCTTGGAGCCGCGCTGGCTGCTGACCACCATTGACTTCGAGTACGATCCGCTCGCGGATCCCGATCCCTTGACGGACGGGGCGGACTTGACGCTGCGGATTGTCGACGACGACGGTCCCGTCCTGCAGCTTTTCGACAACGACAGTTCGTCGCCAGTGGGCTCGGCAAATTTCAGCGAAGACATCATCGTCAACATCATTGGTGGTGAACTGGCGGACAGGCTGACCATCGACTTCCACCGCGGCGCCCTGAACCCGACCGCGGTCAATATCGACGTCAATGTCGACGGCATTGACGAGACGGTGCCTCTGTTGTTCGAGGACGTGATCGAAATCAAGCCCAGCGGAGCGACGCTCTATTCGCCGAGCACCCTGGACGTGACCTTGACTAACGGCGACGAAATCAACGTCGCGGGCGATCTCGCGGTTTCCGGCAACGTCACGCTCACGGCCAACGGCAGTACGATCAATGTCACCAGCGGTGCGTCGATCGTCACCGGCGGAGATATCACGCTGGCGGCCAACGCGACAAAGACCGGCGAGGCGGACGGCGACGAGCCGACCAAAGTGATTGCATTTCCTTCGGCGGAGATCAATGTCAGCGGCGGGACGCTGACCGGCGCCAACATTTCGCTCGCCGCCACGGCGACGGTCGATCTTGAGGTCACCAGCGCCGATCTGCTCAGCGGCTCGATTACCGTCGGAGAGGTGCTCGCCATTTCCAGCGCCGCAGTCACCGTCGACGGCGCGTCGACCATCACCGCATCGGGCAACTTGACGATTTCCGCAACCTCGAACGTCACGACCGAAGTGACGCGAGCACCCGAGGATGATGGCGACGCAGGCGACACGGACACGGATGAGGATGCGGCCATCGCGGCGTCGGTGGTCACCAGCGACGCCAACGTGACGATCGGCGGAACATCCCTTTTGTCCGCGGGGGGAACGGCCGATATCCTGGCGACCAATACGGTCAATGTGCAGACCAAGGCAGATGGTCAGCTCGGAGGAGATTTTGGGGGCGGGACGCTGGCCACCAGCGTCGTGCTCGGCGATACCGAGGTGCTCGTCCAGGACACGGCGTCGATCACGGCCGCCGGCGACGTATCGCTGACGGCCACCAGCGATCGGACGGTGACGACGGAGGCCATCGCCACGTCCGGCGGGGCCACCGAAGATGGCAATGCCGGCACGACGACGGAGGGGCAGCAGGCGTTGACCGACAACGACGCCGAAACGGCGGACGGCGATTTGAGCCTGGCCGCTGCCGTAGCGGTCACAACCTTGACCGGCAACACGAGCGCTCTGGTGGCGGGCGGAACCGTGACTTCCTCATCGGGCAATCTGAAGATCGAATCCAGCGGCAAACACACGGTCTCGACCGTGGCCGATGCCACCGCCACCAGCGGCGATTCCGGAACCGGTGTGGGGGTGGGCGCCGCGATCAGCGTCGTCAGCGCCGACAGCAGCGCCGCGATCGGTGGTTCTGCGAGTCTGAACGCGGCGGCCGTCAACGTCAACGGAACGATTCCGGCCAGCACGGCCAAGGTGGAAGCCAAATCGGGCCCCTCGGGTGATTCCAGCGGCGCGGACGTGGGTGTCGCCGGAGCCTTGGCCATCAACGTGGTCACGACCGGCGCCGAAGCATTCATTGCCAGCGGTTCCACGGCCGATCTGAACGGCAACGACCTGAATCTGACCGCCAGTTCCACGACCTCGGCGGAAACGAAGGCGATTCCCGATGAAAACTCCGCGACCGGCGAGAGCTTGGGAGTCGGTGCCTCCGTGGCGCTGGCCATCCTGGACAGCGACACCCGCGCGGTCATCGAGGACACAGCGGCGCCGACCGGCATCGACGATCTCGGGCTATTGGCCTCGGGCACCCACGAGGCGCTTACCAAGGCCGTCGGCGGCGCCAAGGCGACCAACAGTTCGGCCACCGTACTGACGCCGGTGGTGGCGATCTCCCTGGTCTTCGACGATACCGAGGCCAAGGTGGGCACGGCCGCAGCGCAGCTCACGACGACCGGCGGCGTGACCGTGCAAGCCGAGCACGACGGCAACACGGTCACGGAGGCCAAGGGCGACGCCGAGGGCGGCAGCACCACGATCGGGGCTTCGCTTGCCCTCACCATCTCCGAGGAAACCGCCAAGGCCGCCTTGATGCGGGACCTGACATCCGCTGGTGCCGTGCTGGTGACCGCCGAGGGCCTGTATGGGGCGCGCAGCGCGGCGGAGGCCAGCGCCGCGGGAGCCAGCGAGGACGATACGGGTTCGACGGCCGACGACGATCAGGTGAACCAGCAGAGCCAGGCACAGACCGATTTCGCGAACGGCCAAGCCGCGTCCCGCACGGGCAGCGGTTCGAACACCACGACCGCGCCCGACGCCTCCACGTCGGACGGTTCGGTGAGCGTGGCGGCGGCGATCGGCATCAACATCGCCGACACGGACGTCACCGCGACGATCGCCGGCACCGATCTCGATCCCGTCACGGTCACTGCCCAAGGCGGCGTCACCGTGCGGACGTCGGCCCACACCGACGCCGTCGGAACCGCCGACGGCAGTGCCGTGACCAGCGAGGGCGGCACAGCGGTCGGCGCCGCGGTCGCGGTCAATGTCGTCAACGCGCTCAACAGCTCAACCATCGCCGATGCGGAGGTGACCGCGGACGGCGTGACCGTCGAGGCCCTTTTGGCCGAGCGGAAATACGACATCTCCGTGAGCCAGTTTACGACGGTCGACACCGCGGCCGATACGATCTTCGTCGGCGACGCCGAAGGACTGACGACCGGCGAGGAGGTGACCTACAAGAACGGCGGCGGGTCGGACATCGACGGCCTGACGGACAGCACCAATTACTTCGTGATCCTCGCGGGCGATGGCAAGATCAAGCTGGCGTCGTCCGAAGCCAACGCCGACGCGGGCACGGCGATCGACCTGACGTCGCAGGGTTCGGGCGACGACCACAAACTGGAACGTACGGACGAGCCGGACATCGAATTCGATCCGGATAAGGACAATTTCGAGATCGCCCTGCCCGACGGCAGCACGCTGGTCACCGGGGACGCCGTTACGTACGACAACGGCGGCGGCACGGACATTGGCGGCCTGACCGACGACGGGACGTTCTACGCGATCGTCGACGACAACGGCAAGCTTCGCCTGGCCGAGTCGCGCGACAAGGCGCTAAAAAACGAGGCCCTCGAGCTGACCAGTACCGGCAGCGGCTCCGATCACTCGATCACCGAGGTTGCTCACAGCGCCAATGCCTCCGCCACATCGGGCGCCGGGGGGGGCGACCTGGGGGTGGCCGGATCGGTCGCGATCAACGATGCGTCCGGCGTTACGGAAGCCCTGCTGGAAGAGGCGGCCTCGCTCATCTTGCAGGATGGCACGGCCGACGGCGACAGCGACGTGGGTGACGTAAAATTCACCGCGACGGCCACGACCTACAATCTCGGTCGGGCCCTGCCTCACGAGAATGCCAGCGGAGCCAGCCTGGGGTTTGGACTGTCGTTTGTGTTGAACATCGGCGCGCACGACACCCGCGCGGCCTTCCTCGGTGAGGCGGATTTGGCCGGAGCGAACCAGGTCTCCCTGACGGCCACCGGAGACCACGTCATGGCCACCAAGGCCAAGGCGGGCGCCAGCTCGGACGGCGGCACGGCCGTGGGCGGCGCAGTGGCCCTTGCTGTGGCGAACAACCAGACACGGGCCGAAGTGCTGGCAGGGACAAATGCACTGGACGTGGAGGGCAATCTGGCCATCCAGGCGTCCGGCACACAGCAGCAGAGCACCGAAGGCGACGCGGACACCAAGGGCGGCGACACCGGCGTTGGCGTGGCGTTCGCCATGGGCTGGGTCGAGGACGACACCAGTGCTCTGCTGGACCGTGACGTCTCCACCGAAGCGACGACGGCCGGTGACGTCAAGGTCGAAGCGACTTCGCAAGTCGATGCCAAGACCGTAGCGACGGGCAGTTCGGAAGGCTCCAAGAGCGAGGAAGACGGCGGTAACACCGCAGACGAAGAAACGCAAAACCAAACCGACTTTGCCAATTCGCGGGCCGGGACCAGTGTCGACTCGGCCGAGCCGGGCGCACAGGTCGCGTCGGGCAACGGCACGGCGGCCAGCCAGACCTCAGACCCGGGCGGTCAGGGCGGCACCGGGCAGCAGGCGAGTACCGAGACCGAGGGCGGCACGGTACGGGTGGCGGCCGCCATTGGCGTCACCGTCGTGAAACCGGACGTGACGGCGACGATCGCCGACGGTCGGACCATCGACGCTGACGGCGATCTGAGCGTCAAGGCGCTGAACGATGCGGATGCGGAGACCCAGGCCATCGGCCTGGCCTTCGCCGACGACGCCAAGACCACGGTCGGCGCGGCCGTGGCGATCAACGTTGGCCTGCTTGGCGCCACCGCGACGTTGGGTGACGGGACCACCACCGCCGGAGCCGTCGCTAGCGAGGCGGGCAGCACCAGCGGCGAGGTGAACGAGTTCAAGACGCTGGCACTGGCCGGCAGCGGTTCGACGCAAAAGGGCGAGGACGAGAGCACGGCCATCGCCGGTGCCGCGGGCGTCAATGTGATTGATGCCCAGACGGCCGCCAGCATCGCCGCCGGCGCAACCGTAACTACGTTGACCGGCGATGCGAAGGTAACCGCGCGGCAGGATCTCGGCGTCCAGAATATCGCCGGCGGCGGCGCGCTGACGCTCTCGGACAGCGGCACCAGCGTGGGCGCGGCCATAGGCGTCAACTTCGTCGACACGACGACGTCCGCGTCGATCGGCGCGAGCGCAGATATCGAGGCCTTGGGAGACGTCTCGGCGGTGGCCGACGCCTCGATCGCGCCGCTGGAGATCGTAATACCGGATCTCGACATTATCGATAGCGATACCGGCGTTTACGTCACGACGCTGGTGGCGGGCGCCGCAATCGGCTCCGGCGGGGATGCGGGCGCGGGTTCAGCGGCCATCGACATCTTCACACCCATGACCAGGGCTTGGATCGGCTCAGGCGCCGACATCGACGCGGGTGGCGACGTCACCGTGCGGGCCATCGACGACACCGAGATCACCACCTTCGCCGGGGCACTTGGCGCCAGCCTGGAGGGCGTCGGCGTCGGTGTTGGCATCGATGTGCTGGTGCTGACCAAGACCACCGAGGCCTATATCGCCGCTTCCGATGACGCCGGTACGCCGACCACGGTCGATGCGGGTGGCAACCTCACGGTGGAAGCGGACTCGTCGGAAGACCTGTGGTCGCTGACGGTCAATATCGGGGCGGGCGATTCCACCTCGGTGGCCGGCGGGCTTGTTGTGGCCGTTCTGGTGTCCGATACGCTGGCTTATGTGGGCGAGGACTCCAGTCTTCTCGAAGAAGGGGCCGTTCCGGCGGCCGGTTCGGCGGTCGTCAACGCCGGTGGCAGCCTGCTGGTGTCGGCCGACAGCACGACCCGCACGGACGCGCGTGCCGGTTCCGGGGCGCTCTCGCTCAATGCCGCCAGCGTCGGTGCGTCGATCGTCGTCGTTGTCGACATCGACAAGACGCTCGCGCTGCTCGGTGAGGACGTCGTCGCGACGGCCCTCGGCAACGGCGCTCTGGTCGATGTGAACGACGGGGTCTACGTCGAGAATGTCGATGAGGAACTCGAACAGGGCACCGAAGGCCGCCGCGGCGTTCTGCTGTCCGCGACGTCGGTGGCCGAACACGAGCACCTCGCCATCGGCGCATCGGCATCCCTGGGTGACATCGGCGTCGCGTTGTCAGTGGTCGTTGGCGTGCACAAGGGCAAGACCCGCGCCTACCTGGCTTCGGGTGCGGAGGTCAACCCCGACAACACCGGCGCGAATGCCGGGCAGGACCTTCTGCTGCGCGCGGTTGAGGCGACGGAAGTCGACACGATCGTGGGCGGTGTCGCGGCGAATGTCGGCGACGGTTCGGCCATCGGCGGTGCGGTGGCGGTGGAAGTCGTCGACCGGGTCGTTCACGCCGAAGCCGAAGGCGGTCACGTGATCAACGTCGCCGACGACATCGAGGTCGAGGCGAAGGCCGCTACCCATGTCGACACGCTGGCGATCGGCGTCGGCGCGGGCGTCACCACCGGTTCGGGCGGCGGCGGGGGCGGCGGCGGCGGCGGTGCGGGTGGCGCTACCGACTACGGCGGCATTCTGACAGCGCAGGACGGCGGCTCGGGCGGTGGCGCCCGTGAGGCTTCCGCCAATTCTTCGTCCGAGTCGGGCGAGTCGGATTCGGCCTCCTCGACCGCCTTCGTCGGCGCCGGCTCGGGCGTCGGCAACACGATCAAGACGGAGGTGCGCGCGGTTCTCAAAGACGCGACGACCGATGCGGGCGGCGACGTGACGCTCGATGCGCGCGACGACTCGGCCATCGAAGCGGATTCGGGCGGCGTGGCGGTCGTCATCGCGGCCGGACAGAGCAGCGACTCCGTCGCTGTCGGCGTTTCAGTCGCCGTCACGGTGATTGAAAACCCGGTCGTCGCCATGGTCGACGGGGGGAGCCTGTCTGCCGACAGCCTCGACGTGACCGCGACGAACGCGGCGGAATCCGACGCGCTGGCCTTTGCTGGAGCCGGGGGGGTCTCGACGGGCGGCTACGCCGTCTCCGGCGCCGGTGCGGTTACCGTCAATCTGGTGACGTCGGTGGCGAAGGCGACGTCCGAGGGCGCCACGCTGACCATCCACGGCCCGGTGAGCTTCACCGCCACCGACGAGTCGCGCCTCAACGCCGACGCGGGCGGCGCGGCGCTGGCCATTTCGCTCGACTCCACGGCCGGCACGATCGGCGCGGCGGTGGCCGTGAACGAGGTCGGCTCGACGACGACCGCCGGCGTCATCGGCGGCTCGCTCACCATGGACCAGCCGGGCGATCTGATCGTCTCCGCCGGGTCCGAAACCGATATCGACGCGTTCACCCTCGGTATCGCGGGTTCCATCGCCACCGGCTCGGGCAACAACCTGGCGCTCGCGGGCGCGGGCTCGTTCTCGTTCAACGATATCGAAAACGACACGCTCGCCACCCTGCAAGACACCACCGTGGACACGCAGGGCAACATCTCGGTCACGGCGCAGGATGCGGCCCATATCAGTGCGCTCTCGGGCGCCGTGAGCTTCTCGATCTCCGCGGGCGGCTCCGGCGGCGTCGGCGGCAGCATCGGCCTGTCGCTCACCGAAAACGTGGTCAAGAACGACACGCAGGCCCTCATCGTCGACAGCGTGGTGACCGGGACGGGCGGGCTGACGCTGGAGGCGACCGCGCTGCCCCAGTCCGGCGGCTACAACCTGAGCGACCAGCCGGTCGTCGACCAGGTCGAGGACCGGATCTACGTCGGCACGCCCGACACGCCGTTCCGCGACGGCGATCAGGTCGTCTACAGCAACGGCGGCGGCACCAGCATCGGCGGCCTGACCGACGGCGATATCTATACCGTCCGCAGCGGACCGACCGGCTATATCCAACTCGAAGATTCCGGCGGCGTTCTGGTCGATTTCCACGATCTGCAGGACCTCTCGACGATCGGCGATAGCCACCAACTGCTGCGCGCGCCCGTCGACAAGGTGGCGAACACGATCTTCGTGGGGGATCTCGACGATCCGTTCGTGGTCAACGAAGAGGTCGTCTACAGCAATGGCGGCGGCGCCAGTATCGACGGGCTGACGGACGGCGAGACCTACAAGATCGCCAGCGTCGATCTGGTGGCCGGGACCATCCAGCTGAAGACGATGGGCGGCACACCCATCGACTTTGGCGATGGGCAGGACCTGTCGCTGATCGGTGCGAACCATCAGCTGAAACGCGAAGAAGGGGGCTTCAACTTCAATCCGGGCGCAGCCGATTTCAGCTTCGATCCGGACGCCTCACTCGAGACGGCCGATACGGCCGCGATCGAAGCGGTCACCTTCGCCGTCAGCGTCGGCTTCTCGCAGGGCTCCGGCCTGAACGCGGCTGTCGGCGTGGCCGGCGCCGTCGCGCTCAACACGGTCGACAACCTGGTCGAAGCCGTGGTGCGCGACACCAATTCTCTCGATGCGGTCGATACTTCGGTCGACGTCGACGGAAACGTGAACATTTCCGCCGTCAGCGATACCGACATTTCCGCCATCGGCGTGGCGGGGTCCGTGTCGATCGGGATCTCCAGCGGCGGTGGCGGTATCAATGCTTCCCTGGGTGCGACGATCGCGCTGAACAAGATCGGCACCGATGACGGGGTGACCCGCGATGCCAACACCGTGCGTGCCGGGATCGAAGGCGCCGAGGTCCTGACCGGCGGCGACGTGAGCATCATCGCGACCTCCAACTCGGAGATCACGGCGACCATCGTGACCGTCAGCGTCGGCGTCACGGCCAGCAACTCCTTCGCCGTCGGGATCAACGGCGCCGTGAGCTACGCGGAAAACCAAATCGCGACCGATGTCGATGCGGTCATCTCGGGCGCGGAGTTCGTCGAGGCGGATGCGCTGACGCTGACCGCGACCGACGCCAGCGTCATCGACGCGACCACGCTTGCCATCTCGGTGGGTGTCTCGTCGTCGTCCAGCGTGTCGGTCACGCTGAACGTCGCCGCGGCGTACAACAAGAACACGATCAAGAACCACACCTCGGCCGTAATCGAGGACTCCACCGTCGATGCCGATGGCACCATCGACATGACGGCGATCTCGACTTCGTCGATCACCGCGATCGGCATCGCGCTTTCGGCCTCGGTCGCAGCCGGCGGGACCCTGTCGTTCGGCGTCGGCGCTGCCGCGACCGACGTGAACAATATCATCGACAACGAGATCGCGGCCGGCATCTTTGACGGGTCGGACGTGACCTCAGGCGGCGACGTCACCATCACCGCGACCGACGATGCGGACATCACCGCCGTCGTCATCGCGGCCTCGGTGTCGGTGGCGGTCGGCAGCACAGGCTCTCTCGCCGCTTCGGTTGCGGTGTCTCTGGCCGACAACAACATCGGGACCGACACGCTCGCCGCGATCGACGGCTCGTCGCTCGACGCGGACGGCGCCATCACGCTGGACGCCGATTCCACCAGCGAAATCCTGGTGGTCGGGATCGCCGCGGCGGTTTCAGTGGCAGGCGGTGGCACGCTCACCCTGGCGGCGTCGGGCGCCGGCGCCGACGCGAAGAACACGGTCAGCGGCTCGGTCGGCGCGGTGATCCGCAATGTGGACGGCACCGGCGAGTCGATCATGGCCGGCGGGCCGGTTACGCTGTCGGCGGATCAGGCGGGCAGCATCACTGCTGTCTCCGTCGCAGCCGCCGTTTCGGTCAGCGCCGGCACGCTTGCGGGCGCGATCAGCATCGCGGCCTCCATCATCGAGAACGACGTGTCCACCAACGTCACCGCGGGTATCCAGGATTCCGACGTATTGTTCGAACCGCTCGCCTTGGGCGGCGTCGATGTCGATGCCCAAGCGACGGCGGACATCACCGCGGTGTCGGTCGCCGTGGCCGTGTCGGTCGCGGCGGGCACGCTGGGGGTCGCCATCTCCGGTGCCGGCGCCGAGGCGACGAACACGATCACCGGGACGACGACGGCCGAAATCGACGGCGCCACAATCCGCAATTCCGACGACACCGCCATGGTCGGGGCGATCACCGTGGATGCCGATTCCGAGATGGAGATCGAGGCGGTGGTCGTCGCGGCCTCGCTGGCCATCGCGGCGGGCAGCCTTGGAGCCAGCTTCTCGGCGTCCGTCACCCTGGCCGAGAACGTGATCTCGGGCGGGGCTGTCGCCTCCATCGAGGACTCTGACATCGACGTCACGGGCCTGGTGACGGTCGACGCTTATGCCCAGAACGAGATCGACGCGGTATCGGTCTCGGTCGCGGGCGCTGTCGGCGTCGGGTCCGCGGGACTGTCGCTGTCCTTCGCCCTGTCGAGCACGGACAACACGCTGACCAACCAGGTGACGGCCCAGATCGTCAACTCGACGGTCGATGCCGGAGGGGCGGTCAGCGTGACCGCGCTCGACCAGTCCACGATCGATTCCACCGCTGCCGCCGCAGCGGTGTCGATTTCCGCCGGCGCTTTCTCGATCGCGTTCAGCGGGGCCGCGGTGCTCAGCGACAACGACTTCTCGACCGATGTCGCCGCGTTGGTCACCGGATCCGACGTGACAGCCGACACGGGCGACATCCTCGTTCAGGCATTGTCGGATGCCGAGGTTTCGTCGCTCGCCATCGGCGCTGCGGTCAGCGTGTCGGCCGGGACCGTTGCGCTCGGAGCGGCCGGGGCCGGCGCGGATGCCAAGACGACCCACGACACGTCGGCATCGGCAGTCGTGACGGGCTCTGCTCTGGACGCAGTGGCCGGCGCCGTCACGGTGCGCGCGGCCGAAGAAACGACCGTCGATACCGACGTGATCGCGGTCTCCCTGGCTGCGGGCGGCGGCGCCGTCGCCGTGAACCTTTCGATCGCGGTGGCGCTTGCCGAGAACACCGTCACCGCCGCGACGCTGGCGAAGGTCGATAGCTCCAAGATCGACGCCGACACGACGGCCTCGGTCATCGCCGAGTCGGTAAACACCGGCCTCACCCCGTCGCGGGTCTCGGCGACGGGCACAGGCGTCGCCATGAAGCTGGCGGGCGGCGCCATCGACATTGGCGGCGCCGGAACGGGCGCCACGGCGAAGAACGTCGTCAACAGCTCCGTGCAGGCGCTGGTGACCAATTCGCCGCACAACGACGATCCGAACCTCGACCTCGGCATCGATGCCAACGTGATCGAGGTGCAGGCGACCGACCGGATGAAGGCGGTGGCAGATACCGCCGCGGCGGCGGTTTCGGTCGGCGGTGGCGTGGCATCGATCAACGTCGCCGTCGCCGTTGCGCTGGCCGAGAACCAGTACAACGCCGTCACGCGGGCGGGCGTCAGCGGCTCCCGCCTCGACGCTGCCGCCGGCGACGTGACCGTGTCCGCGGTGTCCTCCGCTATCAGCGAGGTCAAGCCCGAGGCATTCGCGCTTGCCGTGTCCGCGGGCATCGTGTCCTTTGCCGCCGCGGGCTCCGGCGCCGAGGGCACGAACACGATGAACACCACGACCGAGGCCTATGCCCGGTCGGGCTCCGAACTCGAGGCGTCCGGAGCGATCCTCGTAAAGGCGCAGGACATCTCGGACGCGCAGACGGAGGTCGTGGCGCTATCCTTCGCTGGCGGTCTGGCCGGATTTGCGCTTTCCGGCAGCGTGGCGGAAAGCGACGTCACGAATACGACCACGGCCTCGATCGAGGGATCGAGTGCAATCGCCGCCTCTGGCGAGATCCGGATCGACGCCGACGGCACGCAGGACGTACAGGCGGCGGCCACCTCGGTCGCCTACAGCGCGGGGATTGGTCTCGCAGGCGCCGGCGCGTCGGGCAGCTCCGACATCGAGGCGACGGTAGAAGCCTTCGCCAATAATGCGACCCTTGAAGCGGGGCTTGGAGTTTACGTCGACGCCGACAGCGACCACACCGCCCGCGGCGTCGCCCGCGCCGCGGCAGGCGGCGTCCTCGCGATCTCCTTCTCGCTCGCCGAAGCCGAAGTCGGCGGCGCGACGCGTGCCTATGTCAGCGGGAATTCGACGGCGATGGGTTCCGCCTTCGAGGTCACGGCCGACTCGATGGCGCTGGCCACTCAGGAGGACGAAAACGGCTTGGTAGTTCCTACGATCTCGATCGGTTTCGCAGCCGGCGCCGGGGCGGAATACAAGTCGAAGGTCGACCGCGTGACCGAGGCCTTTCTCGGCACGCGTACCGGAGAAAGCCCGGTCGCGAGCGTCGTGGATTTCCACGAGGCCGGCAACGTCGACGACAAGAAGGACATCTTGATCCATGCTCAGTCGAACTTCACGGCAACGTCCGAGCCCACAAGCGTGGGGGTCGGCGCCGCCGGGATCGGGGTGGCCCTCGCCGATGCAACGATCTCGGGCGAGACCCTGGCCTATGTCGGGGAGTCGACGACGGTGACTGCCGAAGACCTCACCATCGAGGCAACAGCGACCGAGACGGCGACGGCTCAGATGCTGGTTGCGGGCGTCGGCGCGCTCGGTGGCGGGGCGGGCGCCAATGGCGCGGCGACGATCTCGAGCACGGTCGAGGCTTTTACCGGGGCGCGCCACGACGACGTGACGGGCCCGGCGGGCACGGTCGATATCGACCTTTCTGATGGCGGCATTCTCGACATCGATGCGCTGTCGAACCGCACGGCCACGGCCTTTGCCGGTGGTATTTCCGGCGGTGCGGTTTCGGTCAACGTTCTGCTGCCAAGCGCGACGATCACCGGTGACACGCGCGCCTACGTCGGTGCCGGATCGCAGGTCGACGCGGCCGACCTGGACGTCCAGGCGCTCGCACCGCTGCACAAGGCACAGGCCAAGGCCTTTGGTGTGGGTCTCAGCTTGCTGGGCGGAGCGCAGGTCTTGGAATCGGTTGCCGATTCCGGAGGTGAGGTCGAGGCCTTCATTGGCTCGGGTTCTTCCGTCGCCCAGCTTGCCGACGCGCCCGACATCGACGTCGGAAACGCGCACGTCAGCGTCCATGCCGATTCCTACGTCCAAGCGATTGCGCGCGGGGATGGCGGCGGCGCCTCTGCCGGCCTGACGCTTTCGGCGATCCTGCCGTCTGCGACGGTTTCGGCCGCGACCCGGGCATTCGTGCGTGACGGCGTCGAGCTTGACGCGGGCGGCCTCAGTATCACGGCAGGCGGATCGAATGCGGATCGCGTGGTCTACGATGCCGACACGGAGACCATCTTCCTGTCCGCCGCGCTGATCGGAAACGTGGGCGTCATCAAGGGAGACGCCAAGGTGACGGGCGAGGTCGAGGCCTTCCTGGGGGCTCCGGTCGGCGTTTCGGCAACCAACGCCGGCACGGCGGATGTCGATATTGGCACCGCGACGCTCTCGATTCAGTCCTTCTCGGACATGGATGCGACGACAGACGTTCTGCGCGCGGGTTTTGCCGGCGGGATCGATGCGTCCGGCTTGCTGACCACCGCCGACGTCAAGGGCACGACCCGGGCCTTCGTCGGCCAGGGCGGAAAAGTCGTGGCCGGTGGCCTCGACATCGACGCGGACGGCGACTACGACGCCGAGACAGAAAACGATGCATTCGCCTTCAGCGGGCTTGTGGCGATCAGTGGCATCGAGACCTCGGCCACGGTGTCGGGTGTGGTCGACGCACACGTCGGTTCCGGCGTCAGAGACGACGGCCTCTTCGAGGCGCCGAGCGCCAATCGCGCCGCCGTGCTGCTGGGAAGCGGGGACGCCGACATTGATGCCACCGCGCGGATGGACGCGGTTCCCGAGGTCACGCAGATCAGCTTCTCGGCCGGCGTCACGGTCAACATCGCGGATATCAAATCCAAGCTGACGGGTGCGGTGCGCTCCTACGTGGGCGAAGCGGTCACGATCGATGCCAGCACCCTGGACGTGCGGGCCACGACGCCCGACGACCTTTCCGCGAATGTGTCGAGCTTTGCGATTGCCTTCGGCGGCCTGGCCGGCGCCAACGCCATTCAGGGCCTTGCCGAGGTTTCGGCAACCGTCGAAGCGTTCATCGGAGCCCATGCCAGCGCCGGTTCCACGACCCAAGCCGGTCGCACGACCATTGCCCTGATCGACAACGCGGTGAATGTCCTCGTCGATACGGATATGTCGGCGACCGCCACGCTTGACGGCGCGGCGTTCGGCGGACTGGCGTCCTTGAACCTGCAGAAGCCGACCGCAAAGCTCACCGGTACGGCGCGGGCCTATGTCCGCGACACAGTCGAAATGACGGCCTCGTCGCTGTCGGTGAAAGCCGGCACGGACGCCGATGAGATCAAGATGACCGCGACGGCCAACAGCTTTGTCGGCGGGATCGGTCTGTTCAGCGGCAGCGGGCTCGACTCCGAAGCGACCATCACCGGTACGGTGGAGGCCTTCGTCGGTGCGCCGGTCGGCCTGACCGGTGTTGTCATCGAGAACAAAACGCTGAACATCGGCGGCTTGGTCGATATCGACGCCTACGGGCGGATTGAGGCGGTGACCGAGTTGAAGGACCTCGGCGTGTCGGCCGTCGACGTCAGCGTTCTGTTGCCCGACGCCAATGCCGGCGGCACCATCCGTGCCTTCGCGGGTGAAGGCGCCGTCGTTTCGGCCGACAACGTCGACATCTTCGCCAAGGCGGTGAACGTGCTGGCCAAGGCGACCGCCTTCGGGGCCAAACTCGCACTCGCCGGCGGCGACGGATTCGCGCCGAAAGCCGACGCGACGGCGACCGTCGAAGCCTTCGTCGGTGCGCAGGCGGGCGATCCGGTCGCTGTCGGCGCGGACCTCGACGCCACGGACGGCTATGTGTCGGTTGTGGCCGATGCGACCCTCGTCAAGGCTGAGGCCATAGCGGATTCGTTCAGCGCGACCATTGCCAACGTTTCGGTGATGCTGCCCGAAGCGAAAGTCGAATTGGCGACGGTGCGCGCCTACGTGCGCGACGGCGTCAAGATGACCGCCGACGACCTGACCGTCCGCGCGGGGGCACCTGACGCGGAAGGCGACCCGATCGTCATGTTTGCGACTGCCACCAGCAAGGTGGGCAACATCAGTCTGTTCTCGGGCAATGGTATCGACGCCAAGGCCACGACCAATGGCGTCGTGGAAGCCTTCCTCGGCGCGCCGGTTGCGACCGGCGGGACCTACGTGGGTACCAACACGCTGAACATCACCAACACCATCGACGTCGATGCGATTTCCGACATGCAGGCAGAAGCCTTTGCGGATTCCGACGGCGTCAGCGCGGTCAGCGTCAATGTGCTGCTGACCACGGCGGAGGTGAAGGGTGTCACCCGCGCCTTTGCGGGCCAGGGTATCAAGGTGTCCGGCGGCGGGCTTGACCTCAATGCGCAGGCCGAAACGATGCAGGCGCGCGGCAAAGCCGAGACGTTCACGGTCAGCCTCGGCGCCGGCGCGGGGCTGGTGCCGAAAGCGAAGGTGACCGGCGAGGTCGCCGCCTTCATCGGTTCGGAGCACACCAAGCCTGCTTCGGGCGACGCGGCCCAGGTCAACGTTACGGGTCCGGTGAACGTAACTGCCGATGCCGACATGGAGTCCGTCGGCAGCGTCGAGAGTTCAGGCCTCACGGGCTTCTCGATCACGATTATGGCGCCGACGGCCGAGGTGAACGGGGCGGTCCGCGCCTATGTCGGCGAGAACTCGGATGTCGATGCCTCGGGCGTCAACGTCAAGGTTCACGAGGACACGCGCATGGAAGCCCGCACCGAGGCCGACTATTTCGGCATCGGCGGCGTCACGGGTTCCGGCACCAAGTCGGTCTCCACGGTTTCGGGCGTCATCGAGGCCTTCATCGGCACCGGCGTCGGCCGCAACGCCTCTGCGAGCAAGACGATCGACGTGGACGTCGGCACCACGGGTACGGTCTTGGTCGAAGCCCGCGGCACCATGATCGCGACGGCGGTGGTCGACAGCGACAGCTTCGGGTTGGTCGATGTCGGCGGCATGCTTCCGACCGCGCTGGTTGACGGTGCGGCGCGCGCCTTCGTCCGCGAAAACGTGGACCTCGACGCCCAGACTCTGACCGTCCGCGCTGGGACGGATACCGATCCGATCGAGATGACGGCGACCGCGCGCGTCAACTCGTTGTCCATCGCGGGTATCAGTGTGTCCGGCATCTTCGTTGACGCCGATGCAACCGGTACCGTCGAAGCCTTCATTGGCGCGCCGCTCTCCCGCACGCCGACATCCGTGCCAGGAAGCGATCTGAACATCGACGGCATCCTGACCGTTGGGGCCTACTCCGACATCTATGCCTCAGCGAAGTCCCAGGGTGACGGCGGCGGCATTTTCAACGTCAAAGCCTTGACGGCGGATGCCCGTGTCGCAGGTGTCACGCGCGCCTACATTGGTGAAGGCGCGCTCGTCACTGCGGGAACCGTCAACGTGCTCGCCGACGGCATTTCAGAAGCCTACTCGGAAGTTTCGAGCATTGGCGTAAGCCTGCTCAACGGCACACTGGCGCTGGCAACCTCGACAGAAGAGCACCTTGTCGAAGCCTTCATCGGCGGCGAAGCGGGTGGTTCCGCGAGCGAAGCGACCGAAGTGACCGCGACTGACGGAGCCATCACGGTCGATGCACAGCTCGACAGCCTGTCGAAGTCGATCGGTAACCTGCTGGGGATCGGCCTGCTGGGTGCGGGCTCCTATGCAGACACGACAGTGACCAGCACCACAACGACGCGTGCCTACATCGGCGACGAAGCCACCGTCACGGGCGAGCATGCCACTGCGGGCGATCTGGTCGTTACCGCGAAGGCCGATGTGGATGCCCTTGCCGACGGCACCGGCACCAACTTGGCACTTGGCGTCGGATTCTCTGGCGCACGGACGCGGGTGACGGCCGATCCGACGGTGGAAGCGTTCAGCGAAGGCGACGTCTCGATCAATGCCGACGATCTGAAGCTGGAAGCGATCGCGACTGTGCTTGCCGATGCCGACGTTGAACTCGCCGCGGGCGGGCTGCTTGCCGGCGTGGCCGGCGGATTGGCCAGAGCCACATCGCGTCCCGAGGTGAACGCAGGCGCCGGCACCGGCAGCTCAATGGTTTTGACCGGTGATGTTGACATCAAGGCGACCTCGACGAACCGGGCGCAGGCCACCACCTCGGCCGTCGGCGGCGGTCTGGTTGCGGTGGGTGCGGCGCTGACGAACGCGGGCGCGTCGACCACCATGGACGTCTACCTGGAGGGTGACGTCGGCACCGGGGAAGATGTCGGCGCCAAGTCGGTCGATATCATCGCCATGGCGACGGACGACGCGGAAGCCATTTCGCGTGCGGTGGCGGGCGGTCTTGTGGCCGGCACCGACAACAATTCCACCGCTTCTGCGGGTTCGTGGTTCGAAGGCAGCGGCATGGGTACGACTCAACACTTTGGCTCCGTCAAGGCGCGCGTCGGCAACAATTCGGTGATCCACACCAGCGGCTCGATCAAGGTTTCGGCTACGATCGATCCCGAAGCGGACGCCACGACCCGTGGGGTCACGGGCGGCTTCCTGGGCATCGGTGCATCGCTGTCCGACGCCAACGTCGATGCCAACGCTCAGGCCATCGTCGGAGCCGGCTCGATCCTGATCGCCGGTGCGGACGCGGTGGACGACATCACCATCGAGGCCATCAACAAGCCGATTTCGGACCCGTCGCTTGTCGTGCCGACGTACCAGATCACGAACGTCGATACGTCCAACGACTCGCTGACGATCGTCAACCACAACCTCGAGATCGACGACTCGGTCGAATACGACAACAACGCGACCGCGATTAGCGGGCTGACCGGCCGCTTTGTCGACGGTGACGGCCAACTCGTCCGTCGTGAGTATGACGTCCTGATCGTCGACGACGACAGGATCCAGTTCGGCGATACATTCCGAGTCGCTGCGCCCAATGCCGACTTCGACTTCGGCGTCGACCAGGATTCCGAGACCATCATCTTTGCCGAGCCGCACAAGTTCCAGGCCGGCGACTGGGTCGAGTATATCCATACCGGCGGCGGCTCCGGCGTGGTGGACGATCCGACCGTGAGCGACCTCTACTACGTGGTCGTGGTCGACGACAACACGATCCGGCTGGTTGCCACATCCTCGGATGTGAACAACCTCAGGACCTTCCAGGCCAACGACGTTGATGCCGGCAACGACCGCATCACGACGGACGCGAACCACGGCTTCAGCGACGGCGATAGCGTGGTCTACGTGGCGCCCGACGCGGTCAGCTTCAACATCGGGACCACCGACTCGACCGTTGCCACATTCGGCAGTCAGACCGTGTTCCTCGACGCCGACGGGGAAAACTCGATCCGCTTCATCAATGAAGACGGCAATGCCTACAACCCGGGATTCAGTGATGGCGAGAAGGTCGTCTACAATGCGACCTCGGACGAGACCTCGCCAGCGATCCCGATCGGAGGGCTGGAATTCGGCGAGACCTACCGCGTCGTTCTCGGCGACGAAACCGGTGAGATCTTCCTGAAGTTCAACGACGAAATCACCGAAAACGTTCAGTTCGTGCGCGGCAGCGACGCCAAGGTCATCCGCACGGACGGGCTGAGCTGGCTAGACAATGGTTTCGATGCCGGCCAGAAACTCGAAATCGAAGGCGCCGGCATCAACAACGGCACCTATGACATCATCAACGTGATCAGCGCCGACGGCGGCACGAACAACGTGCTGGTTCTGGAGCAGAACGTTGCTACGGGCACGCGGATCGAGAGCGTTACCACCAGCTGGGTTCTGGACAGCGGCACGACCTACAACGTCACGCGCACCGGCGGCGGTGACTGGGCGAACCACGACTTCGACAGCCAAGTTATCATATCCGGGGGCAACAACGCCGGGACATGGAATGTCGTTTCCCAAAGCAACTCGACCCTGAAGCTGCAAAGAGCCGGCGGCGGTACCGCGGGCGCTGACTCGCACACCTACATTCAAGACTCCAACGGAGTCACCAAGGACTTCGATGGTCCGGTGGTAGCGTTGTCCCCGGCAAAGACGTCCATCACGACGACGGTCACCATTGCGGCCTCGGGCGATGACTACACCATCACGCGCACCGGTGGTGGCGACTTCGCCAATTCGATCTTCGGTGTCGGCGGCAAGATCTCGATCACCGGCCTGACCTCCGCGATCGATGACAATACGGATACCTGGGTCATCAAGGCCATCTCGGGCGACTCCAAGACGATCACGGTCGAAGGCGACCCCGAAAAGACGATGGATACCGGTTCCGGCACGGCCCGGATCAGCCAGTCCCAGCCGCTCGATCTGGAAGTCAGCGTTTCGGACGTCATCTTCGAGCGCAACGTGGCCGGCGACCGCCTGATCCGCGAGGACGGCTCGAGCTGGACAGCCGACGGCTTTGCCGCGGGATTCCAGATCCTTGTCACCGGGTCGACCGCGAACAACGGTACCTACGAAATCACCGGCTTCGCCAACGACGGCGGCACCAACAACGTCCTGATCGTCAAGACGACGGAAACCGTCAAGGAAACCCGTCTGACAAGCGTGAATTCGGACTTCATTCAGGGCTCGGATGGCGCGCCCGACCAGATCGTCCGTCAGGACGGCGGGTCGTGGGACACGACTGCCTTCGGCGTTGGCAGCCAGATCGAGGTCAACGGCGGTGCGACTTACACGATCATCGGAATTACCACCACCGACGGCGTGACGCACGACACGCTGGAGTTGGCGGAAAGCGGCGTGATTGCCGATGCCACCGGCGTCGCCACCGACTACGCATTCCCCGACTTCGACGATCTGCAGGTCACCCAGGCCGGTCACAACACCGGCAACGACGTGCACCAGCTGACCCGTGAATCGGAAAGCCCGATCAAGCTCAGCGGCGGCGGCACGTTGGTCGACGGACAGTCCTACTACGTCGACGTCATCGATGGAGATACGTTCGAACTCTATTACGACCAAGGCCTCACGAGCAAAGTCAATCTCGGCAGCCAGACGGGGCTTTCCAATTCGGTCACGCATGCGTTCCTGCGGGTCGTCGACCTGAACGCTATTACCGGCAGCGATGATATCCTGCGGATCAATCTAAACTCTTCGACGATTCCAGGTGGTTCTGCGAACCATCGCATCCTCGGGCCGGGCGGTACCGAGCTGTCCACGACGCTGCCGCTTGCCGGCGACGGACGGTCAGCCGCGGTGGCCCGCGGGTCGGGCGGCGGCTTCGTCGGCGCCAACGACAACACTGCCAAGGTCGATTACGACACGGTCACCAAGGCGACGGTCGATGCGGGCCTGATCCAGGCCGGCGGCTCGATCTTCGTCACCGCCGACAGCGACACCAACGCATCGGCGAACGTCAAGAACGGTACCGGCGGCTTTGTCGGCATCGGCGACGCGGATGCGCGGTTGTACGGCTCGACCGAAACCGCGGCGTCGATCGTCGGCAACACCGATGTCCGCGGCGGTGGCAGTCTGGTCGTCACGGCTTTCGCCGATCACCGGTCTGACGGTTTCGCGCGCGCGACCGCCGGCGGCTTCGTCGGCCTCGCAGACGCGACGACGAAGACGGACATGGATTACGACCTCGATGTCCTGATCGGGGATTACGTGAATGCGCTGGTCGACGGAGACGTGATCATCCGCACCGATGTTGCCGCAGACATCGACTCCCAGGCCCAGGCCACCGGCATCGGCGCCGGCGGGGACGCGGAATCCTACAACGACGTGAAATTCGACGATTCTTCCGCCACCGCGACGATCGGCGAAGGCGCGGTTCTGGAAGGCAACACGGTCTCCATCGAGGCCACCGCCTCTTCGGTCGACATCTATGCCGACGGCTCGGCCAAGGGCGCCGGGATCTACTCGGAAGGCGAAGACGACACCGACGTCCGTTACGTCGCGCTCCATTCCATTTCGGTCGGCGAAAACGCACGGATCACCGGACTCGAGGGCGTCGATTTCGTCGCCGTCTTTGGTGATCCGGAGACCGGGGCCAAGGAAGTCAAGCTGACCGCCAAGAGCTTTGCCCGCTCGACCGGACTCTTCGGTTGGGTGAGCGCCGACGCGAACGTCACGGCGGCGCTGGATACCAATGTGACCTCGGGCGACGATGCGCTCATCACCGCGGGCCCGCGCGACGACTCCGACACTCCGCTGCGCACGGCATCGGAATCGAATCACCTGGCGTTCCTGGTCGTCGCCCAGAGCGAAGCGCCGTCAATCGACCGCGATCCGGACGTTTCCAAGCGCTCGCTGGCTACGGGTGGGGAACATGGTTCGACCAACTCGACGCGGCAGGAAGATATCTCGTTCGAGAGCGATGTTCTGATCCTGTCGGGTCGCACGCCCACGCTCGACGTGTCGCTGGTCATCAATGATGACGGCTATATCGAAGAGGCCATCAACGTCAAAGTCATCGATGGCTCCGGAGGCGGAGCTGTTTACAAAGGCACCGGTGACACCCTGACCGATGACGACAACGAAATCTTCGTTGACGACATCCAGAACCCGGGCGCCGGCGACGTGGTGTTCCGCGCGCAAGACTCGATTGCGGTCAGCGACTCCGTCGACAAGACCTGGGAGTGGCGGGACTCGCTGCCGCGCGTGACGATCCGAAGCGCATCGAACGCCAATCTGATCGTCAACGACATCGATGTGCTCGGCGACCGTGCGCCGTACGTCCATCTCGTCACCGGCAGCCGTTCTCTCGACTTCAACATCATCCGCGATGTCACGCCGTCGTTTGTCGAAATCACCAATACCGGCACCGGCAACATCATCATCAATGGCACGATCGAGAACCCGATCGGGACGACCTCGATCTATGCCGAAAACGGCTCGGTCCTGTCGGGCGGGGATCGCGATGTCTCCCATGTCGATGTAGAAGACGGCAAGAGCAGGGTCTCGCTGATCAGGACGAATATCCTGCGGATCGAAACGCCGGACCTGGACGACGCCACGAACCCGCCGGGGACCGTCGGCGCCGCCGATCAGCGGATCAGCGTCGATATCGTGGATGCGGTAAACCTGCCGCGGGATACCGTGTTCGAAACCCGCGACGTGTCGCCCGACTCGGATTCCATCTTCCTGGGCATCAACAACCTGTTCTTCACCGGGCAGAAGGTGCTCTACACCGCGACGACGAGCGCCCTCTCCGGGCTGACGTCGGGTCACTACTACTACGTCATCGCTTCCGCAGACGGAAAGTCGATCCAACTGGCCGATACCAAGGTCGACGCGATGGCCGGCAACGAGCGCGATATCGGCGGCACCGCGAACGAACTTCACGACCATGCGCTGACACCTGTGACACGCTTCCAGGTGGAGGCGGACGACAACATCTACCTCGACGTGCTCGGCCGCCAGCGCGGCGACGATGCGACGCTGCCCGATTACATGGTCGTGATCGACGCGGTCGAGGCCGGCAACGACATCGACATCCTGGTGCAGTCTTCTGTTCGGGAGAGTTCGATCGGCACCCGGGGCGGGGTACATGTGGTCGACACCCCGTCGGGCACCTATTTCAACAAGTACGAGCCGGACACCGGATCGCCGTTGCCGCAGGACTACGGCGCGTATGCGACCGACCCGGAGCCGATCGCCAGCCTCTACAGCTTCCGCGCCTTGGATGAAAACGGCGAGCCTTCGGAACCGGGTGTGGTCGCCGGCGGCAACATCATCATCGAGGCCGAGGCGCAGTACGACAATATCAACGAACCCGCAAATGCCGACCTTCGCGTCGACATGATCGCGATCACCGAAATCGAGAACAACGGCTGGATCGACGTCCAGAACAACGGCTACGTCAAGCTGACCGAGGATACCGGCGACCTGCGCGTCGAGCGCATTCGTTCGAACTTCGACGACGCGATCCTCTATTCGCCGCTCAGCATCGTCGATGCACTCGGTGTCGCCGAGGACGACACGGCCGAGGCCGATGTCTCGGGCGTCGACATCACGCTGATCGCCGGCAGCGGGCTGGAACTCGGCAATCCGGCGACGGATCCCTACTACTACTTGCCCACGCCCGAAGCCGCGATGCCGATCGTCACCAATCCGAAGTCGAGCACGGGTGGTATCGGCAACCTGACGAACTGGCTCGAGACCAACGTCGACATCCTGGCCGATGAAACGGGCGAGATCCGCGCCTACGACACCAGCGCGCAAGCGACCGCGGGCATCTGGCTCGACGAGATCGTGGGCGACATGCGGGTCTACCTGATCGAGACCAGCGATGACACCTTGGAGGGCGGGGCCGGCGCCGGTGAGGATGTCGGTCTCAGGACCCGCAACGGCTCGATTGTCGATGCCAATTCCGACGATTCGTTGGCGGCCAACGTCATCGGCCAGTCGATTTACATCGACGCGCACGGCGGCTCGATCGGTCAAAGCTCGAACGACCTCGACATCGACAGCCGCTACAACATCGAAGTCGGGTCGATCGACGACGTCTCGCTCGAGGCTTCGGATTCGATCTTCCTGACCGAAGTGCATGACGAGTTGTACCTGACGCTCGCTCACACTTATGACCACGACATCCGGCTCACGGTCCGTGAGGACGGGATCGTGGCCGGCGAGGAAGGAACCGCCGATTTCATCCTGAAAGCGAGCGGTATGGCGCGGTTCGCGCAGAACAACAACACGCTGCCGAACAGGCAGCAGGACGCCCTGCGCAACGTGCCGCACGGCCAGGTCTTTGCTGAATCCGGCTGGGTCCAGATCCGTGCCGGGGACGACATCGATCTTGATTCCAACTCGGAGATCTTTGCGGCTGAAGGGATCGAGATTTACGGCGATGCCCGGGTCTTCGACAACGGGCCGTTCCTCGCGGATACCGACGTTGGCTTCGGTACGAATATCGTCCTGCGCGGTAAGCTGATTGCCGGAGCGGTCGTGGATCCGGTGGGGCAGGACAGCCTCCACGGCACCGAGGTCGGCACGGCCGAGCGCTACACGGGTGCGCCGGTTTACTTGACCGAGATCTTCGGTGCGACCGATGAGGACGTGATCGACTTCGGCGACGAAGGTGGTGCTGGCGGAACCACCGGCCAGGGGACGACAGGCTATATCTTCCTTGGCGCCAAGACCCGCGCCTACGGCAGCCAGGAGCGTCCGATCTTCGACGGTCTGACACAGACCTTCAATACCACTGGCGATGACGGAGAGGACCTGTTCCACGTCTTCTACCTGCAGGATACACTGACGCGCACCTCGCCCGAGACGATCGACGTGGTGGCCGAGCACACCCTGACGCTAGACGGTCAGGGCGACACGGATACCTACGAGATCTATACGCTCGGCTCCAACGGCCCCGACACCCGGAACTACATCGTCAATGTGCTCGACACCGGTGACGAAGACGACGGCGTCGACGAGATGACGATCTTCGGCCTGGACAGCCCGGATTCCGGACTAGACGGTGACGGCGATCCGTTCCCGACCGACGACATCTTCCTGATGCGCGCGGCGGCCTATCTGCCGAACTCGGAGGCCGGGATCACCCCCGAAGACACCGCCGACCGGCCGGGCTATGTCGCATTGCTGCATGGTACGCTGGCACCCTACGAGGACATCGTCGCGGGCAACGAGGACAGCCAGGAGGTTCAGCGGATCAACTACGACACCGGCCTCAACGGGCGGCTGATCGTCGAGGGCCGCGGCGGCAACGACGCCTTCTTCTCCGACGACACCACGGTCATCGTGACCCTGGACGGCGGCGAAGGGGACGACCGCTTCCAGATCGGCCAGATCTTCGGCGCCCAGCGCGACGAGGCCGACGGCGGCCTGCTGCCCCAGGACGTCTTCCCGGATCTGGTGGCCACCACCCGCGGCTGGCTGTCGCCGGGCATCTCGGCGCCCCTGGTGGCCCAGGGCGGCACCGGCAACGACCAGTTCCGCGTGTACTCCAACCAGGCCGAGCTGCGCCTGGAGGGCGACGACGACAACGACCTGTTCATCGTCCGTGCCTTTGCATTGGCGGCGACCACCGACTTCGACTGGAACGGCGGCGGCGATCTCGACCAGGCGGATCTGGACGCCGGCGTGGCGATTCTCAAGGCGCTGCAAAAACTGCAGGCGGGCAACGACGGCATCCTCGGCAACGGCGACGATTTGACGATCCACGCTTCCATCGACGCCCTCGGCCCGCTGGACGTCTTTGCCGACGGCCAGCCGGACGCCGCGTACAAGACGGCGCTCAAGTCCAAGATCGGGTCGAGCTTCGACGTGAACGGCGACGGCGGCATCAACTACCTGGATCTGCTGATCACCGAAGATCCGACCGACGACGTGATTGTGCTGGACGAGGAAGGCGTTGCCACCCCGCAGATCGGGCTGGGCTTC
>ERZ795059.910-NODE-910-length-35005-cov-10.228555_pt1 | contig 35005 bp, 28 predicted proteins | sample MGYA00375143_ERZ795059 | MGnify/ENA primary metagenome ERZ795059 (study PRJEB30188, sample SAMN05720168) | activated sludge metagenome | isolation source: Anaerobic digester | place: USA | collected 2015-01-07 ... | reverse complement strand
TTTCTTTTTTATAGGATTGTTTGTGATAATCGATGGGCTTGTCCGATTGGGAATAATTAATAAATTATCCCAATTATTATTATCCGCCACTAAAGGGGACGTTAAAATGACTACGTATATTATTTTATGGGGGTCGGGTATTTTATCCGCGCTTGTTGATAATATTCCGTATGTGGCGACAATGATACCATTAATTGAAACATTCAAAAATTCTTTGGGAGCCGCTGAAATCTCAGCAATGTGGTGGGCTTTATCTCTCGGCGCCTGTCTTGGAGGCAACGGCACGTTAATAGGCGCGTCTGCAAACGTAGTTTCAGCGGGAATATCTGAAAAAAGCGGATATAAAATATCATTCTTGACTTTTACAAAATATGGGGTTATTATTACTTTCGTTTCTTTGATTATAAGCAATATATATATTTTTGTAAGATATTTTTAATGTCCAAAAACGCTTTTAAACTTTTATTCGGCTCTTTAATTTTTATAATCTGTTTGGGAATAATAATATTCGGTCAACAAAAATTCCAGAATACGGAAAATATCACGCATAAAATGACCGTTTTTATTTTACAGCTTGGCTTAATAATTTTTTCAGCAGCAGCCGGTCATTATCTTTTCAAAAAAATAAAAATGCCCTCGGTTCTCGGAGAACTTGCCGCAGGAATTATAATCGGTCCCTATTTGCTTGGAGGCATTGGACTCGGACTTCCCGGTTTAGAGCAGGGATTATTCGGAGTTCAGACGAATTCGCTGCTTTCGGTTTCTACGGAACTTTACGGGATTGCCACTATAGCTTCAATTTTATTATTGTTTATGGCTGGTCTTGAGACTGATATCGATTTGTTTTTTCAGTTTTCAATAGCCGGTTTGATAATAGGAATCGGCGGAGTCTTGTTTTCTTTTTTATTTGGAACTTTAACGGGAATATATTTCTGCAATCTGCCGTTTTCAGACCCGCGGTGTTTATTTTTGGGCGTGATAAGCGCCGCAACCTCGGTTGGAATAACTACGCGCATTTTATCAGAAAAGAAAAAACTCGAGAGCCCTGAAGGCGTAACAATAATGGCAGGCGCGGTAATAGACGACGTATTGAGCATTATTATGCTTGCGATTGTTTTGGGGTTTTCGTTGTCTATAAAACATACCGGCGTCGCTGTTATAGACTGGAATGAAATCTATGCCATTACTTTAAAATCAATAATCGTATGCGCCGGATTCACTGCGCTTGGCATAATGTATTCGTCGAAAATAAGCAAAGCTCTAAAAACCATTAAGAACCATACGGTTTATTCCGTAATGGCGTTTGGAATGGCTCTTTTACTCGCTTCGGTATTTGAACAAACCGGTCTTGCTATGATTATCGGCGCGTATATTATGGGATTGACTTTATCTAAAACCGATTTGCATTACGAACTTCAGGAAAGACTCGCTCCGTTATACGGTTTTTTTGTTCCAATATTTTTTACCGTAATGGGAATGCTTATAAATGTAAGATTAATGTTTGACAAAGATATTCTAATATTAGGACTTGTATTTTCAGCCGGAGCGGTATTGGCGAAAATAATCGGCTGCGGACTGCCCTCTTTTTTTCTTAAGTTCAACGCGCTCGGAGCTTTAAGAATAGGGCTTGGAATGGTTCCCCGCGGCGAAGTAGCTCTGATAGTGGCGGGTATCGGATTATCGTATGGAATAATCGACGAAAAGATTTTCGGAGTGTCTATAATGATGACCTTTTTAACCACGATAGCGTCGCCGCCTTTTCTTAATATGTTATTAACCGATAAAAAAGGTTCTATAAAAAAAATTAGGAAAGTCGAGAAAGTCGTATTGAAATATAACTATCCTTCAGAAACTATCGCGGACATATTTTTAAATCAAATACTCGAAACTTTTAGAAAAGAAGGCTTTTTTATTTACCGCTTGGAGATAGAGTGCGTTCTTTATAAGATAATTAAAAACGACGTTTCAATATCTTTATTCAGATATCCCGACACTTTTTCTTTCAGCGTAAATCAAGAAGACGTTCAACTTGTAAAGGTAGTCTTATACGAATCAAACGCGATAATAAACGCGGCTTTGAATAAAATCGCGAAAGTGGAACAACCTGAAAACATCAATAATATTTTGGTTTATCAAGGCGGCAAAAACGTATTAAATTATAAAAAATTGCTGTCCCCGGAAAATATTATAATAAGATTAAAAGGAAATAGCAAAAGAGAAATCATTTCTGAATTAGTGAATTGTTTGCATAAAAACAATAGAATATTCGATGAAAAAGTAGTATTGGAAGATGTAATGGAACGAGAAAATTCAGGAAGCACAGGAATGCAAAACGGAATTGCTATTCCTCACGCCAGAACTCTCGGGGCGCATATATCTTCAATTGCTATAGGAGTAAAAAGAGAAGGAATTGATTTTCAATCGCTCGACGGACTTCCGAGTAAAATTTTTATTTTAATCGTCGCTCCTAAGGGAAGCGATGGTTCGTATCTGCAAATTCTTTCCGGATTATCATCGTTTCTTTCAGATGAAAAAAATATTGATAAAATTCTCAAATCCAAAAAAATAGATAATGTTTTTGAACTATTTGCCCTGTAAAATAACGCCTATCTTATTGAAAATAAAAAAGATAAATAAAAAAAATAAAAACCGCTAAAGTTTTTTCCAAAAGCTGCCGTTATAGGGAATACAAACGGCAAGCAAATTGCCGAATGAAACAAGGATAAGTAAATCAAAAGACCAGGGAACGGTAATAGTAAGAATTAATCTGAACATACCCGACCTGTCTTTGGAAGACGGGTTATCGTTGTTTGTATTATGTGTTGACGAGGGCAAATTTTCAACATTATAATATAAGCCGGCGAAAGGATTTGCCGGTAGGACGTCAAGGAGGAAAAAAATGAGTTCAGAATCGGGTTTAAGGATTATGCATAATGTGAGCGCAATGTATGCTCACCGCCAATTGTCTTTAACCAACTTCAGAATCAACGGCTCAATGGAAAAACTTTCCAGCGGATACAGAATCAACAGAGCGGCGGACGACGCCGCGGGTTTAGCTATCAGCGAAAAGTTAAGGACTCAGATTAACGGATTGGATCAAGCGTCGAGAAATATCCAGGACGGCATTTCATTAATTCAGACTGCGGAATCGGGTCTTGAAGAACTCCACGACATATTACAGAGAATGAGAACGCTTGCGGTTCAAGCTTCAAACGATACGCTTGTAGATTCAGACAGAGCGTTTATTCAACTTGAAATATCTCAGCTTCTCAGCGAAATCGACAGAATGCAGACCGGCGTTCAATTCAATACAAAATATCTTTTACGCGGAGATTATATAACTCCGGCTGCGCTTGGCGGACCGGGTTCGCTTGTTTTTCACGTCGGCGCAAATATGAATCAGATTTTCGCGGTTCAGATTTCAAGTTTCTCGACTACCGGATTAAGCATAAATGTTTTAGGCGACGGAACAACTCCGTTCACAGTAGCTTCAAGAATTCAAGCTGAAAGCGCAATCGGACTTTTGTCCGACGCTATAAACGAAGTGTCAAGACAGCGCGCCGTTCTCGGAGCGGTTCAAAACCGTCTTGAACATACGTATAATTTTGTTTTAATTGAAAAGGAAAATCTGCAGACCGCTGAAAGCAGAATACGCGACGTGGACCTTGCGGCAGAAATGGTAAATTTCACAAAAGAACAAATACTAATGCAGGCGGGACAATCGATGCTGTCTCAGGCTAATGTTCAACCCGGCACCGTTCTGTCAATGCTTCAACAATGAATTTAAATACGACCAAAAAAAAATTCAAGGAGGTGGTTATTGGTTATTATTAACACGGATGTTTAAAAAAGAGGGCTAAACATTCGTATCAATTTGAAGATTGTTATAATCTTAAAAAACAATTTGGTCTAATTGAACGAATATCGTATCCGGTAAAATTTATAACACCGCCGGATATGAATTAGGATTTACAAGGAGGAAGATTAAAATGAGTATGGAATCAGGATTAAGAATTCAACATAACGTTAGCGCAATGTATGCGCATAGACAATTAACATTAACAAATTTTAGAATAAACAATTCGATGGAAAAACTTTCCAGCGGATACAGAATCAATAGAGCCGCGGACGACGCAGCCGGATTGGCTATCAGCGAAAAATTAAGAACTCAGATAAACGGGTTGGATCAGGCGTCGAGAAATATTCAGGACAGTATTTCATTAATTCAGACCGCCGAATCCGGACTTGAAGAGCTTCATAGCATTCTTCAGAGAATGAGAACCCTTGCGGTTCAATCTTCAAACGATACGCTGATAGATTCGGACAGAGCGTTCATTCAACTTGAAATCACGCAGTTGTTATGCGAAATCGACAGAATGCAGACCGGCGTTCAATTCAATACAAAATTATTGCTTACAGGCGTTTATGGAAATCCCGCAAGCGTTGATCCGAGCACGGGAGCATCCGGCCCGGCTTCTCTTATTTTCCATGTCGGCGCTAATATGAATCAGACTTTCTCCGTAACAATTTCGAGTTTTTCGACTACTGGTATGAATATTGATACCCTTGGCGACGGAACAACGGGATTTACGGTAGCTACGAGAGCTCAGGCTGAAAGCGCGATAGGATTATTATCAGCCGCTATAAATCAAATTTCTGAACAAAGAGCTCAATTGGGAGCTGTTCAAAACAGACTCGAACACACTTTTAATTTCGTATTGATTGCAAAAGAAAATCTGCAATCGGCTGAAAGTAGAATCAGAGACGTGGATTTAGCCGCTGAAATGGTTACTTTCACAAAAGAACAGATTATGATGCAGGCTGGTCAGGCAATGTTAAGTCAGGCGAATTTAAGACCTCAAAACGTTCTTCAAATGCTGCAATAACATCTGATATAAAATATATCGAACAACCGGTAATTCCGGTTGTTCGATAATATTTTTTTGTTATTTGCGCCGGTATTTATTTTCAATAATGAAAAAATTTTATTTAATAGTATTATTAATACTTGTTTTTTTTGCTTCCGGTTTTTATATCGGACGGTATAAAACGAACTGGCTTAGAATTTCGGAATTGTCTTTTGACAAACATCCCGATGAAAATTCTTTTGGCGAAGAAACTGATACCGATAACGACGCTATCGAGTCTGTGATAAAAGAAATTCAGAATAAAACCGACGAGGAAATAGAACTGGAAGTTAATAAGACGAAAGAATCCGAAAAAAAAAATATCGGATTAAAAACAACACCGGAAAATGTTGAAAAAAATAAATTAAAAGATTCGGAGCGCAAAGATTCTGCGCTGAAAAAAGAGTCGAAAGATTCGGAGCGCAAAAAGTCAGCGTCAAAAAACGAATCAGCCAAATCGGAACAACGCAAAAGCGCCGCGGTGAAAAGCGGTTCTAAGGAAAAAGAAAACAAAAATGGCTCGGCGAAAACCAATAAAACTATCGACTCTAAAAAAAACAAAAACACGGAAAAAAAATCAAAGATTAAAAGCGATACTGAACCTGTAAAAAATAACGTAAAAACAAAAAAGAGCGTTTCGCTTAAATCTGATAATAATTTGAAAACTGAAAAGAAAACAGATAAAACGACTAATCCGGTTCGGCAAAACGATGACGAGATAAAAAATGTAATAAATGAAATATCTAAATGAAAAAAATCATTGTATGCGCGATTGTGATTGGCGCCGTATATTTTTATACGTCCGGAAACAGTTTGAATTTTGACGGGGATTCGGCGGAATTTATTGTCGCGGGATATTGCAACGGCATACCGCATTCGCCGGGTTATCCTTTATTCGTTCGGATTTTGAACTGTTCGATAAATATTTTTTCCGGAATGCTGAACGTTCCTGCGAGTTGTTATCTTGTTAATAACATTTTAAGCGCGTTTAATCTTTTGATTGCAGGATTTATAATCTTTCGATTATGCGGAACAAATGAAAATAATCAATATAATAAATTAAAAACAATAAGCGCGGTTTTCGCGCTTTTATATTTAAGCGTATCAAGAACTTACTGGACGGAATCAATCTCTGCCGAAGTATATATTCTGCATTTGGCGGCTATATCTTCTATGACAGGATTGATGTTATTTGACAATTTAATATCGAATAAACCATTATTGTTTTCAGTTGTTTCTGGAGCAATATCGGGTTTTTCATTATGCAACCATTTGTCGATTGTTTTTATTTTGCCGTTTTTTTTTATTTATGCCGCGTTCAAACTTAAAAAGTTAAAATATTCATTTGTTTTTGTTTTAACGGCGGCAATAATATATTCCGGTTTTAATCTGGATATGATGCGGAGGGCGGCGTCAAATCCGGAATTGAATTTGGGAAATCCGGCGAATTTTAAATCATTGAAATATGTTATGCTGATGAAACAATATGATGAAGTAATGAACTCCCCGATTTATTTGCAGGCAAAATGGGATTTTCTTAAAAATAATTTTGATAAGGAATTCGATTTTATTTTTTTGATAATTTCAATAACCGGTTTTATATTTTTATTTAGAAACTTGAAACGAGAATTCATAATACTATTGTTGAACTTTTTGATTTTCGGAGCCTGCGTATTTTTTTTCTATAGCCAAGTTTCCTATAAAGGAGTATATGACACGGTTTATGTTTTTTTTCTTCCATTATATTTGATATTGACTATAACTTTCGGATACGGATTGTTCGGAATATGTTTGTTTTTTTTTCGGGATGGAAATTATTTAAAAAAAATTTCAGGCATTTTAGTTATAATCCTCGTATTTATTATGATTATAGCGAATATGGTTTTAAATTTCAATCATAATAATATGCGGAACCTCGATATATTTGAAAAATACGTTGAAGATATTTTAAATGAAACCGGCGAAAATGGAATATTGCTTACAGACGACGATACGACGGTTTATTCGATATGGTATTATCAAATAGTTTTAAATATGTTTAGAGACCGTTTGGTTATACATCCTGAATTATTGAAAACAGCGTGGTTTTTAAAAAACGATTCGAGAAAATTGCCGGCAATATCCGATTATATCGCGATTCACGGCGATAAAATTTCCATACTGGCATTTTCTGAAGAATTAAAAGATTTGACTTTAAATCGTCAATTATCAGGTTTAACTTTTAAAAGTAAAAGTGCCTCAACTGAAAATAATTCAAGTAATTATTTAGTTGAAGATAAGCTTTACGAATACAAAAATTCAGCCAACGGGCTGGTTAAAGATATATTAAAACATTATTCTATAGCATATACGGCAAAAGGAATTGCGTATGCTAAAAAGAAACAATTTGTAATTGCCGAAAAATTTTTTTTGAAAGCGCTTGAATGCGATATTGACAATAAAGACGCTAAACGCAATTTGATTTTAGCTAAAAATCGCGTTTGACCGTCTATGATTTTCCGATATTATACAACGGCATAATTATTCAGCTTGTTGTATTAAAAAAAAACTTGAATATCGGAATAATCAAAGTATAATGTGTTAATTGTAAGTAAGTTATGTATCCGCCGGATTTTTCCGGAGGCTGACCTAACTCATTTACTTCCTCTAACGCTGCTAATTCTTAATGCCCTCAAGAATTAGCAGCCCATTTTTATTTTTTTTTTTTATTTATTTATAATGAAACTTCCCGTTTATAAAAAAATAATATTCGTTATTATTTTTTTTGGTATGCTTTTTTTATCGGTTGAAATTGTCGGTTTGTTTCGAAATTTTAGATTCGATAAAAATGTTACTCAATTCTACGTTCCAATGCTCGCGGACAGAAAGTTCGTGCTTGAGGACGAAGAATTATTCTGGAAATTTAAACCGTCGGTCGTAATACTTTCAAGATGGACTTATCCTTCTCATATAAAAATTAATTCCGAGGGATTTAGAAGCGATTCCGAATATTCAGAAAAAAAAGAAGAAGGGGTTAAACGTATTGCCTGTATAGGAAACAGCGTAACTTTCGGATACAGGAGAAGTCTTGAAGAAAGTTTTGAATATGTTTTAGAATCGAAATTGAACGGCGAAGCGTCGAACTCGGCGGCGGAAGCCGGAGCCGGTAAAAAATTTGAGGTATATAATTTCGGCGTTCCGGGTTATACTTCGCATCAAGGACTGATTGTTTTAAAAAGGAATGTCTTGAAATTCAAACCCGACTATCTAACGCTTTGCTTTGGCATAAACGACGAACGCCTTGTTTCAATTCCTGATAAAATAAGAAAGGTAAATATTGGATTTCTTTCTAAATTTGAACCTTATTATCAGAAATTATTCACGTATAAAGTTTTTATGAAATTGTATTATGATAACGTGGAATATAAATTGAAATCAAAATCTATGAGACCGAGAGTTTCTTTGGAAGACTATGAAAAAAATTTAGACGATATAATAGAAATCTGTAAAAAAAATAATATTGTTCCAATAATAATTACTCCGCCGTATAATCCTACTTTTAACGATGCTTTTTCAGAATCGTTGGAAAAATATAGAGAATCCGCGTTAAAAATCGCTGAAAAAAATAATTGTCCCGCCGCCGATTTCTCAAAAAATGTAACGGAAACCTTCAAAACCAGACAAATAAATTATATCTGGGATTCCTGTCATCCGGACGTCGAAGGAAATATTGCGCTGGCTGAAATGATTAGAAAAATAATCGTTGAATATAAACCATCCCCATCTAAAAAATAATTGTTTTTCGAATCATTTTTCTGATTATTGTAAAAACTGCAAGAACCCTAAAAATGCCTAATACATTTTTACTATTTTATCAATAAATTTAATAAACTTTTCGTATGTCATTTCAATTGTTTATTTGAAAAGTAAATTTTGAAATTAACTTCAGAGCGCCGGAAAATCAACCGAATAGTAATAAAACATTTGATAATAGATCTCAACCTGCGGACGGAAAAAAATAAAATCAGGGTTGGGATTTACATTCCTCGGGCTATCGTTAATACGTAGATTTTTATCGACTTGCATTTTTTTTTCAAAACCTTGCAGCATTCGTTGGAAGTGGCGCCGGTTGAAAAAACATCGTCGATGAAAAGAATGTTTTTCTCGAAAAAAATATCGAGAGAATATTGATTTGAATTGAATGCGAATGAATTTTTCAGATTTTGTATTCTTTCCTTTCTTGATAAACCCGCCTGCTGTTTTGTGTCTTTGATTTTTACGACGGCGTTTTTTTTATAATTTATTTTTAACTTGTCGGATATATCGCGGCATAAAATGTCAATATGCTCAATCCCTCTTTCTTTGATTTTAGAATCTGACATAGGCGCGTTCACAATATAATCGAATTTAATGTTTTTATATTCTGATATTGAAATATATTGAATCAAACTTTCGCAAAGTATTGACGCGTTATCGGTTTCCTGATTGTATTTGAAACGTTTTATGAGATTTTTTATTACGCCGGAATAATCATAAATATGACGGGCTTGTTCAAAAAAAATTTTCAGGTTTCGGCAGTCCGAACAAATCAATAAATAATCGGGAACGTTTAAATCTGAGGACAATTTTTTTCCGCATTTAAAACAGACGGGATAAGCCGATTTTATTTCCAACAAATTTTTTTTACAAACCGCGCATAACGCCGATTCAATCTCTGAATTAAGTTTTACGCGGCATTCAAGACAAAATTGCGGATATAAAAAATCTGAAAATCCCGCCGCTAATTTATTGATAATTCTATCAATAGGATGACAAGATTCCATATCTATGACAAGATTTTATAAATCGTTATATATTATACTTTAAGATTTTGTTTTTGTGAATTCTATCAATGCCTCTAATTTCTTTTTCGCTTTAAATCCGTAAATCGAATCTTTCGAGAGTTCAATAGCTTCTTTTATATTGTTGACTCCTTTTAATCCAAGCAGAATAGCAAAAGCCGCATTGATAATAACAATATCGGTTTTCGGGGATTTTTTTCCGTCGAGAACCGATTTGAAAATTTCCACGCTGTTTTCTATCGAGGCGCTTTTTAAATCTTCGGGCGCGCATAAATGAAAACCGTATTCAACCGGATTGAATTTAAATGTTTTGACAACTCCGTTTTTCAGTTCGGAAATAATCGAATAATCGGAAAGCGTGATTTCGTCGAGTCCGTCGCAGCCGTGAACTATGAAAGCCGATTTTGAACCTAAATTTTTTAAAACGTTCGCAAGGGTTTCCGTAAGGGATTTGTCGTAGACTCCCAATACTTGATGCTCGGCGAACGACGGATTGCACAAAGGACCGAGAATATTAAACACAGTCCTGATACCCATTTCTTTTCTTGGAGTCATTGCGTATTTCATCGCTCCGTGCAATTTTGGAGCAAACAAAAAACCGATACCAATTTCGTCAATGCATTTTCCGGTTTGTTCCGGAGTCAAATCAATATTTACTCCGAGAGCCGATAGAATGTCCGCGCTTCCGCAATGACTGCTTACGGAACGGTTTCCGTGTTTTGAGATTTTAACTCCGGCTCCGGCGGCTGCGAACGCTGAACAAGTGGAAATATTAAACGTCCGGCTCATATCGCCTCCGGTCCCGCAGGTATCTACAAGATCCTTGGAAATCACTGGAATTTTTGATGCTTTTTCGCGCATAACTTTGGCGAATCCGGTAATCTCTTCGATGGTTTCTCCTTTTAAACGCATAGCGGTCATAAAAGCGGCTATCTGCGAAGGAGTCGCGTTCCCGCTCATAATAATGCGCATCGCGTTGACCGATTCTTCAATATTCAAATTTATATTATCGACAGCTTTTTTTATGTGTTCTTTCAAATCTAAATTTTTTTTTAAAGAACTGTTTTCGTATGAATTGAAAAAATTAAGAAGAAGTTTTTTTCCTTCTTCCGTAAGTATTGATTCGGGATGAAATTGAATTCCCTGTAAAAACTGATATTTTTTATGCCGGATTCCCATAATAGTTCCGTCTTCGGTATGCGCGGTTATCTCGAGTTCTTCCGGCAATGAATCGTATTCTATAACAAGGGAATGGTAGCGGACCGCTGAAAACGGATTATTCAGATTGGAAAAAATTCCGGTTTTGTTGTGAAAAATCCTTGAAGACTTGCCATGCATTATTTTTTTTGCGTTCGTTATTTTTCCTCCGAACGCGTAACCTATGGCTTGATGTCCGAGACAGATTCCGAGAATAGGTATTTCGGAATGAAACCGTTTTATCAAATCGCATATAATTCCGGCGTTTTCGGGTCTGCCCGGACCGGGTGAAATGATAATGTGGGACGGATTTAATTTTGCGATTTCATCCAGAGTTATTTTGTCGTTTCTGAAAACCTGAACGTCGTATCCGAATTCCGATACGTATTGATAAAGATTATATACAAAAGAATCGTAATTATCAATTAATAATATCATCTGTTTTTCCTCCAAAAATTATAAACAAAAGTATAATAGCATATATGCGTCGGCTTTTTATGAATCATATTCTTTCTATTCCCGTTTCGGCAAGATGAATTGATTCGACTATGCTTTTTCCTTTATTCGCGCATTCTTTCAATTCGTTTTTATCTATCGAGTCATATACTATTCCCGCTCCGGTTTGAAAATAAGCGGTTCCGTTTTTAACGGCGAGACTACGTATCGTTATGGCTAAATCCATCTCGTTGCCAAAAGTTATGTATCCTGCGGCGCCGGCGTAAAAATTGCGTTTTACGGGTTCCAGTTCGTTGATTATTTCCATAGCCCTTATTTTAGGCGCTCCGCTAACGGTTCCGGCCGGAAACGCCGCTTTTAAAACGTCGATAGCGTTTTTATTTTCGGCAAGGTCGCCTGATACGTCTGAAACAATATGCTGCACGTGAGCGAAACGCTCGACATACATTTCTTTTTCTACTTTAACCGAACCGGGTTTGCAGATTCTGCCTAAATCGTTTCTTCCGAGATCGAGAAGCATCAGATGTTCCGCGATTTCTTTTTCGTCGCTCATCATTTCCTCCGCATACATCTGCGTTTCGGTTTCGCTTTTTAATACCGGACGCGTTCCCGCTATCGGTTTTAAATACGCTTTTTTACCGCGCAGTCTTACCATAGTTTCGGGCGACGAACCTATCAAAGTAAAATCGTCGAAATTCATATAAAACATATAAGGCGACGGATTTATAATTCGTAAAGCTCTGTATATTTCAAACGGTTCGACGTTTATCTTAACGTTTTGCCGCGCGGATAAAACGCATTGAAAAATATCGCCTTTAGTTATGTATTCCTTGATTTTATTTACGCCTTCAATAAATATTTTTTCTCCGGAAGAATACTCGGGAACTGGAATTTTGTTGGTTTTGTTATGAGACAAATAATTTATCGCGTTTGGGGCGAAAACTATTTTTTCGAGTTTTTCAAGTTCTTGGTTTCCTTTTTCAAACTCTGATTTTATATCTGAGGTTTCATTTAAAATTGCGTTGTAAATGAGAAAAAGTTTGTTTTTAAAATGATCAAAAACAAGCATTTTGTTGCAGTAGGCGAGATAAATATCGGGAATATCAAGTTCGTCAGGTTTGGAAAAATTCAAATCTTCAATTAATTCAAATATTTCAAAACCGAAATAACCTATGATAGCGCTGTATAAAAAAGGTATGCCGTCTAAAATTACCGATTTATATTTTTTTAAATCGCGTTCGAGATAATCCAGCGGATTAATATTTTCAATTATTTTCGTTTGCGAATCTTCCGTTATATGCAGCTTTTTATTTGAATAACGAAAAAGTTTAAAAGGGTCGATTCCAATAACAGAATATCTTCCGTAATTCTTATCCGTTTCAACGCTCTCAAGTAAAAAGCTGAATTTTGAATTATTGAATTTGGAAAATATGCTTACCGGAGTGTCGATATCGACAATCAATTCTTTGAATATAGGAATTACGTTTCCCTTGTCCGTCAGCGATTTAAATTCCTCAAAACTTGTAGTTTTCAATATTAGTCACCTCTTTAATTTTTATAAAAAAAACCGCAGATTTTATTCTGCGGTTTTTTTTCCGCAGACGATGTAAGTTTATATTATATAAAAATCCATCATCCGCGGCGCATATACATCTTAATAATGATGGATTTTTAAAAATAAATCATACGCCATCGCCATAAATTTGTTTTTATGAATTTCAGTAAATTATTTAAATAAATATTTTTCATAATTTTTTTAGCAACAAACCGTTTGCAGATTAAATCATAAGCCCGATAAACGGGACAAGCTATTAACCTTATCTAAAATATTTTTGCTGAAAAAGCAAGAATATTTTGATAAGACGCTATTCTATCAAGGAACCCACAACTTTTTTTACGTGATTTTCCCAATTGTTCGCTCTTTGAATATTAATTAAATAATCGGATATACTCGTTTCCTGTTTGGGTTTAAAATTCTGTATCGCGCATCCGGTAAAATCGCGGCTATTAATTTTTTTCGACCAAATGGTTTTAATCGCCAAATCCGTTATATCGTAAAAACCTCCGTTTTGTTTTGGCAGTTGAAAAGTTAGAAGAAGAGGTTCGTTTATATTTAACTGTTTTTGAGTTTCAATGTTGACGCCGCTGAAAGATATATCGGTCAAAACTCCGGTAAATACGGCGGTTGGAGAATACTGAGAAACTATTTTAAGATGACAGACAGGAAAGACCGGCATTCTTAAATGTTTTCTGCGGTCGCTTTTCTGAATTCCGGACGGACCTTCTATTTTGAATATGCTCAATTCGTCAAGCTCTATAACGTCGATAATCGAGGAATTAAAATTGCACGGCATAGTTCCTTCAAGATAATGAATAGTCAAAGACTCTCCGGTTTTTAAAGGAACAAACAAGTTTGAAATTCTCGGTTGAGAGATAAAAAGAATATTGTTGATTTCATCGTATTCTTTTATGACTGAAACGTATTTACCCTCGAAAATTCCCGAAGTTACTTCAACGTTGATAATCTTGCCGAAAGTAAGAAAAATTTTCTTCATACTATTCCAGAACTGTAATCTTAACGCCGATTCGATTTAATATTTTTGCGAAATTATTATCGACTTCCTGTTCCGCTGGTTCAATAAGCTCTTCGAGTTTTTCAACTCGTTCCCTGTATTCGTTTTCTTTTGTTTTATACGCGCTTATAACTTCGTTTAGTTTTGATTGAAGATTGTTAATCTGCAAATCTTTTTTTTCAAGAAGTTCGTTTTTACCGTTAAGCTCGTCTTGAGTCTGGCTCAATTGATTTTTTGTGTAAGCGAGGTCGAGTTTAACCCTTGTTATAAAATCCTGTTCATTAATCGAAATATTGTTGGCTGTAACGCTCATAAATTTTAATGCCTCCGATGAGAATTTATTTTATACGTTTAAAGTTTCGTTTCTTAAACCGGCTATTAAAGTTGTTATTTTTATTTTGTCTTTTAAATCCGGTATTATAGTGGTTCCGAATATTATTATTGCGTCGTTGTCCGCTTCGTTTGTTATGAAAGTGGCGGCTTTTTCAACTTCGTAGAGAGTTAGCTCTTCTCCGCCCGCGATATTAACCAGCATTCTCGAAGCGCCTTTTATCGAGTTGACCTCGAGAAGCGGAGAAGTGATTGATTGTTTCGCCGCGTCAAGCGCTCTATTTTCTCCTAATCCGTAACCGATTCCTATCATAGCGCATCCTGCGTTTTTTAATATGCTTTTAATATCTTCGAGATCTACGTTGATAACTCCGGTTTGAATTATTAAAGTCGTTATGGCGAGAACCGCGTCTTTAGCTACGTCGTCCACCATAGCGAACGCCTCGTATAATCCTACGTTTTGGTCAGTGTTTTCAAGAAGCCGCTCGTTTGAAATTATTATAATCGAATCCGCGTTCTCCGTAACTTTTTTTAGTCCTTCCTCCGCCTGAATTTTTCTTTTTTTACCCTCGAATTTGAAAGGAATCGTTACTACGGGAATTGTAAGAATCCCGAGACTTTTGGAAATAGCCGCTATTTCAGGCGCGGCTCCAGTTCCGGTTCCGCCGCCCAGACAAGCCGTGATTATAGCTATATCGGCTCCGGTTAGAACCGCAGCAATCTGATCGCGGCTTTCTATCGCGGATTTTCTTCCCATTTCAGGGATGCCGCCAGCTCCGAGTCCGTTGGTAAGTTTTTCTCCGATTTGCAAAACCTGACATCCTTTAATACGTTTTAATTGCTGTAAATCGGTATTTACCGCGACATAGTCTATGCCTTCGTTTTGCGCTTTTATCATATGAGATAAAGCGTTGCATCCGCCGCCGCCTACGCCTATTACTACGATTTTTGCAAAATCTTTTATCATATAATTCCCCATTTATAAAGTTTAAAATCTGTCAATTTTGAGTTTCGGCAGAATTATTTGTTTTTTCCGGTTTTTTTGAAACTAACTTTTTCGCTTTATACATTTTATTCATAAAAATTCTGCTAAGATTATTGCGGATTGAAATCAAATCCGCGTTTTTACCTTTGCTCGAATGCGTCAAATAATCGTTTTGAATTAGCAGATTCAGAGCGCTGCGCAGATTCAGCAAAACTTTTTCGTTCGCGCCGGCTCCGTCTTTATTAGTCGGATTTTCTATGCTTCCGAATATTTGTTCGTAAATTGTTATGCAGTATTCCGCCATAATCGAACATAACGCTTTGTTTATTTTTTTTTGAGTTTCCGGAACCTGATATTCTTTAGTGGTTTCGGCTATCTTATCGGTTTTTTCTTCAAGAGAAACTTTATCGTCCGATAGCGTCGTCATTATGGATTTTTTTAATTCGTAAGATTGAAGGTCAAACCCGTTTTTTTTCTGGTATAACGCGGCTTTTTCAGTCGAGTGTTTTAAAAGCAGTTTTTGATTGCCGCTAAGATCGTTGTCGATTGTTACGGAATAGTTTTTGTCCCCAACGGGAATATTGTCTTTGATATAATTTACAAGATCGTCTTTGCTTTTAAAAGTGTAAGTGTATTCTTTTTCGCCGAATTTTTCTTTAATGATATATTCTTCGGCGCTAAGATTTTTTTTGTTAAGGGATATGAACGTATCCACTTTAAAGAATCTCCTTAAATTATTTAATTTTTAATTTTTTCAGCAAATCAAATGATTTAACGACGTTTTTAGTTCTTAATACAAGCGTTCCGTTTTTCTGGTTAATTCCGCTGGAACAATATAAATACTCGATATTATGTTTTTTTTCAGAAAGATAATTCGCGACTTTTTGGAGAGCGCCGGGTTTATTTGGAAGTTCAAATAAAATAACGTCGCGTTCGATTACGATTGCGCCGGTGGTTTCGAGCAAGTGAACTGCCTCGTTAGTTTTATCGACTATTATTCGTAAAACCGTGTGATCAATAGTGTCTGAAACGGTTAACGCTATTATATTGATGTTATGTTTGGCAAGGTCGCCGCACATTTTCGCCAATACGCCAGGTTTGTTTTCAAGAAATATCGCAAGCTGTTTTGTAATGCTTATCATTATACAATCTCTCCTTCATAAAATATTCCGAAACTTTTGAAATCGGAAAACCCGATAAAAATCAGGGTTTGACAATTTCTTTTAATTTTCCGTATAATTTGTTCAATTCGATTTTTTGCGATTCTATAGTTTTATTTTTTTCACTTATCTCCGATTTAACCTTCTCAATTTCTTTGGTTAAGCGGATTATATCTACTTTAAGAGAATTCCGCTCGTTTTTAACGGCATCGATTTCAGAGTTCTGAAGCGCGCGTTCTTTCGACATTCTATCGAACATTTCTTTCTGAGCGTTAAATTTTTCTATTTCGGATTGCGACTCTTTGATTTTTTGTTTTAAAACCATAATGATAGTATCGTAATCGGTAAGGGCTAAATTCATATCTTTAACTTTAGTTTCAAGCGACTTTTTGTCGGTTATGAGCTGTTTGATTTCGGAGTTTAGATTTGAAATCCCCGCGTTGGATTCTCTTATTTTGTCGGCTTGCTGTCTGGTGGAATTTTTTAGAAAATCTATATCGTTGTCTTTTTTGACGAAGTCTGATTCGAGCTTGGAAATTTCAAAATTTAATTTTGCGTTTTGGTCGGATAGTTTTGTTTGTTCAATCAGTAAATTTTCTTTTTCCTTGTTAAGCTGTTTAATTCTCTCGTTTAGAAAAATATTCTCTTTCTGTAAAACCGAATTGGAAGAAGCCAGCGTGTCGTTTTGATTTGAAAGAATATTATCGCGCCGTTTTAATTCTATAATCTGTTTTTTTAAGGAAATGATTTCCGTATGGAGTTCAGCGTTGGAAGCGGAAGATTCAACCGTTTTTTTTTCGGAATTTTTTAATTGAAATTGAATTTTTTCTACGTCTGATTTCAGCGTTTCTATGATTCTGTTTTTGTCGGCTAATTCATTCTTTACATTCTTCAATTCTATTTCCGAATGAGTATAAGCGTCTATTGTTTCCGTAAGTTTTGAGTTTAACGCTTTGATTTCTTCAAGCCCCTTTCCCTTTAACGACGCTATTTCATCCGATAAATCCTTTCTGTCTTTTTCAAGAATTTCTATTTGTTTGTTTTTTTCAATAAGTCCAGAGTTATTTTCTGTTAAGGATTTGTTTTCCGCTTGAAGCGACGCTATGGTCTGATTCAATACGTTGATTTTCACGTTTAATTCTTCGATGGTTTTGTTTAAATCTTTAATCGTTAATTCGTAGTTGGTTTTTGCAGTCTGAAAATTTGAAATAAGATTGTCAACGAATTGTTGAGATTCGTTTTTCATCGCAGAAATGTTAATATCAGTCTTGATTTCTGGCTTTGCTTCTGGCTTTGCTTCCGATTTCTCATCGGCAGTCGCCGCGTAAATAAACGCTGAAATCAGAATTATTATTAGTAATATTCTATTCAAAGACGCAACCTCCGCTATTTTTGTAAAATTATCTCATATTAACTGTAAAAATACAACTAATTTTTTTTATTTTAAATTTTTTTGTTTCGATTGCCATAATTTTAAATTAATTATATTTAATCTCGCCTTATCGTCCGACGGATTCAGGATATAATATTTTTCCCAATAAACTAAGCTTGCGTTGTAATCGTTCAAATAATAATATTCCAGAGCGAGATTATATAATTTGAAATTTTTAAAATTTTCGATCTCCGGAATTTTTAAAAGATAATTAACGCTTTCCGCGTGATTTTGCAGTTTTATAAAATTAAACGCCGCAAGATAATTTAAATCCGCGGACCGAGGATATAGATTTAGTCCTTTTTTGGAGTATTCCGAGCCGGAAACGAAATCTCCGGTTTTTATGAACAACTTGATTATTGTGGCAAATCCTATTTCGGCGGGATAATAATCCAGCGCTTTTTTATATCTTTCAATTGATTTGCCGGTAAGATTTAATTCCGAATACGCGGCTCCATCGTTTGCGTAAGCAAGCGCCGCGTCGAAATTTTTGTTAAATCCGTCGACCGGATAATAAAACGCAATCAAGCCGGCGGCTATACCGGCGAGCGTTTGAATTCCGGATTTAACAAAATTACGCTTCAAAATATTCTTAATAAAACTTGACGCTCCTAATCCTGCGCAGGGAATCATTAAAACAAGAACCGGATACCTGAATCGCGAAATCACGTAAAATGATGTTACTGAAAAAAAGTATAAGACAAGCGTCGATAAATACGCCGCTTTAATAAGATTAAATTCAGAATTGTTTTGTTTTGCTGTTAAAACAATAATCCCCATTGCAAAAAAAATGAATATAATGCCGAAATTTACAGGGAAGTATTTTAGATTTGGAATGTAATAATTTTTAAAATAATAAAAATTGTAATTATTGGGTATTTCATAATTATTTAGCGCCGCGGCGATTTTATTTAATTGTAATTTTATAAAAGCCGCCGGATTCGCTTTTATCGAATCTAAAACTACGCGGAATATGACTGCGGATAAATTTTTGTGTTTTTCGGCGTATTCGTTGGATTTCGGATGTTCTATCCAGCCGACTCCGTTTGATTCTATTATGTTTCCGGAAGCGAATTCTGCCGCGCCTTTATCGCTGAAACTCAATAAACCTGCTCCGGCGCTTATGTTTCTTATTCCAAGAATGCAAAATATTAAAACGATTCCGGAAATAAAATATAATAACATTTTTTTTCGATTTGTTTTATAAAAAAATATAATACATATGATTGATGAAATAATAAATGAAATTGAGTTGGGTCTTGTTAAAAAAGCGGCTCCTGCTAATAAACCGGCTGAAAAAAGGGCTTTAAGATTATTGGTTTTATAAAAAATTATTAATAATGTTAAACATAAAAAAATCTGAAACGGTATCAGAAAAGTTCTGAGAATGAGAAAATTATAATAGTATTGCGCCCCGCAAAACAATAATAATATTGAAGCGGACAATCCCGCGGCAATGCTGTCGAACAAAAAATATGAAAATATAAAAACCAAAACTACGGTTAATGAACCCGTTATTGATTGAAATACTCTGATTTTATAAACGTCGGCGCCGAATAACTTTATTGCCGCCGCCAGATAATAGTAGTATCCCGGTTCCTGATTGAATTTTCCTTTTCCAATAAATCCGGAGTTCGCGAGATTTTTTCCGTTTTCAAAAAATGCGTATGAATCGGTAACTTTATTAATAAAATTAAATAAAGGATGTCTTTTATATTGCGTCAATAAAACCCAATTTAAGACGGCGGAAATAAGGAAAAGAACGATGCAATAAAATATAAAAATTTTTGTTTTATTTTTTTTTTCAGAATCAGAACTCGGTTTGCATTGAATCGGGTTATTTACTGATTCGGTTGGTTCCGAATTATTTTTCGGAGAAAGATTTTTTGAAATTTTACGTTTTTTCAAATCTCTCGATTTCATTTTTTTTTAGGTTTCAATAAAAACGCGTATGATAATGTTAATAATATTAAACCGTAAAGCTTGATAAATTGAAACAGTATCAAAGGAAATCTGTTAAGACGGACGTCGTAGTATTTAAGATTTAATCCTATTATCGCTATAGAAACAAAAAATAGAATCAATGGAATTTTTTTTTTTGAAAAATTTTCGCCTCCACCGCTTTCAATTCTGAAAATATAATTTTTGAAAAATATAAACAAGGGAAAAAATGCGATTATCAGATGATGTTCCCATAAAGTTTTTACGAAAAGAAGCGAAAACAAAATATATAATCCCATACAATTTTCCTCGTTGATGATTTTATTTTCATTTTTGTCGTTTGCTTTAACAAAACTTAATGTTTTTATAATCAAACCCGAAAAAATAATAATCTGAAAAATTAAAAATAATTTATCGGAATATAGAGCTAAAATGTTTCTTTCAGAAACGTTTATCAAGGCTCTATCAAAAAGCGACCACAAGGATATGTTGTAGACATTGGCGCCTGCGCCTCTGGAAAATTGAGGCAAAACTTCTGAAAAATAAATTTTATATTCTTCGAAATTGAAAAACGAACTTGTTCCGGCGATAATAAAAAACGCAACCGCTGAATAAATAAATAGTTTATATTTTCGATTCAATATCAAAAATAAAAACAATACGGCGGGTATTATTTTTATCAAAACTGCGGCGGATAAAAAAAACGAAAATAAAAGTTTATCATCCTTTTTATAAAAATAATAACATAAAAAAAACAGTCCTAAAATTATGATATTAACCTGTCCCAAAGCCGCTGAAACGTAAAGCGGGTTCAATAATAACGCCGCAGAAAACGTTAATAAAGAAAAATAAATATTTTTATTTAAGGATAAATAGATTATATAAAAAATAATAATTAAAAACAAAGGATTGACAACGCAAGACCAAATAAACCGCGCTTTTTGAACCTCGACGACGGTTAAAACGCGCAGAAGCTGCATATAAAACGGAGGATATACGCATTTATTTATTGAAGTCGAGTTTTTTTGTGAGTTTAAAACTAAACTTTGTTTTAATAAATCGGTTTCATTGTATGGATTCAATTTGTTTTTCAAACAAAACGCGGCTGTATAATACGGGTCAAAATCTGTTTTCCTGCCTGACCTTGTTTGAAATAATCCGTAATATGAATAAAATAAAAAGGAATAAACAAAAATAAAAATTACGGCGCTTTTAAAAAGATACTCGTAAAAATTATTGTTTGGATTAGAAAAAGTTTTTTTTACGCCGGAATTATCGGCAGAATCGTTTTTCATTAAATTTTTTTTTCGCGTTAAATCCATAAAATGCATTTTTTTTAAATTGAAAAATGCTGAAATCAAGCTTTTTCCAGTAGTTGAGCATTTTTCAATTTTCTGATGCGTTTTTTTGTATCCTATCAATAAATTTCTTGCATTTTTACGGCAAGAATATTTTTTAAAGCGTTTTAACCCGAAAACTGCATAAGGATTTTGAAAAATTGTTCAAACAGCATAGAATACTTGTTTTAGACAATTTTTCAAAATCTTAAAAATATACCGAAATGTTTTCGGGTTTTTAGAAGTTTTAACAAGCATACATCTATGTTTTGAAAAACTTCACTTTACATCGAATGCAGTATCAGGGTTTAACCCAAATGCATTATTTGGGTTCGAAACCTATATAAATTATAGAGTCTTAACGCTTTTTTTAATCTTCAACTTTTAAATCAATCTGTCAGATACAAATTTTTTTCCGATAGAATGTCTGTCGACATATTTGAAATCTTTTCTCGACTGGTTAATAATCGAAATAAAAGATTCTGTGTTCATTTTATTTTTCGGATCAATTATATTAGCCGGTTTAGAATGTAAAAGTTTTTCGGAATAATTATCGGACGCTTCGTTTTCAGAGATAAAATCAGCGCGTATACCGTCTAATATTTCATTTATAAATCCGGCGGATACGCTCGATTGTTCCGTTTTTTTTTCAGTAGGCGCGTAAGATTTATTCTTGGGTTTTAAAGACGGGGCGCCGGTTGAATTTTTTTTTGGTATTCCGCCGACTTTTCCAGTTTTTGATTCGTTCATAATTTTAAAATCATATCGGAATTATTTGGATTATCTGAAATTTTCCGTCGGGTCCACAAGCGGATTTCTAACAGCTTCAAAAAATTTTTCAACCGCGTTTTCCCATTTTCCCTGCGTTTTTAAGATTAATTCTATTGATTCTCTTACGGCGCCGGCTCCGCCTTTCGCATTAGTGATATATTTTGCGAGAGTTTTTATATCCTGAACGGAATCGTTCACTGCAATCGGAAATCCGCAACGTTCCATAACCATATAATCGTCGATGTCGTCGCCGATATAAGCGACATTTTTATATTCGACTCCGTCGCGAAGCAGAAATTCTTCTATAGCTGCGTATTTTCCGTATTTAGCTCCGATGATTTCGTCAACGCCTATGGCTCTGCCTCTGATTTTTGAAATCTCGGTCAAATGAAGCGATATCCAAATCTGTTTTAAATTTGAATATTTCGCTATCATTGTTCCAAGCGTGTCTTTTTGGTCGAACGATTTTAGTCTCCAGTCTTTTTCGCTAATCAGTATTTTTCCGTCCGTTAAAACTCCGTCAATATCGCAAATAACAACTTTAATATCGTTGATATATCGCGTTAATCCTGAAATGTGATTCATCTTTTGCCTCCGGTAATTCTTGTTGTTTTATATAAATATTCAGATTTTAATTTCCAATCCTTCAACCGCGGCCGCCAGTTCAAAACCCGTCAATTCGTTTTCTTCTATAAATTTTTTTTTGGATTCGATTATGCCGTCGATTTTTTCGTCGGAATAATCGGGGTCGTAATGTATAATGTATAACTTTTTTACCGCCGCCGCAAGCGCTATATTAATGGCATAATCAATCGAACTGTGTCCCCATCCTTTTTTCTTATTGTAATCTTCGGAATCATATTGCGCGTCGTGAATTAATAAATCCGCGCCTTCTATAAATTTCCTGTATTTTGCTTCCATATTGTCGATTACTTTTTGAGTTTTGCCGGAATTTGATTTGAAAAATAACTCGTATCCTTCGTGATCGCTCGAATAAACGACGGTTTTATTTTCAAACGATATTTTGAATCCTATAACGCTGCCGAGTCCGCCGTGATTTAAAACTTTTGTTTTAATATTAAAGTGTTTATAATTCGTTTCTTCGTCGTCGCCCATTTGTTTGAAAAAGTTTGAAGATGGCAATCCGTCGAAGTTTAAAGGGAAAAAATCGTGGTCCATCTGCAGATTTATTATATCTTTTAAGTCGCGTTTGGTTCCGTAAGGTCCGATGAAATCGAATTTATTGCCGGGAATATATAGCGGAATAAAAAACGGAATTCCCTGAATATGGTCCCAGTGCGTATGGGATAACAAGATTTGAGCTTCAATAGGATTTTTCCCGAATTCTTTCATTAATTGAGAGCCCAGCATTCTGATTCCGGTTCCTGCGTCTATAATCAGAATCTCGCCTAATCTATTCCGGAGTTCCACGCAAGCCGTATTGCCGCCGTATTTAATTGTATTTTTTGAGGGAGTCGGCAGCGAACCGCGCACTCCCCAGAATTTTATAATCATTCATACTATTGTATATTTTTATCAAAAAAAAACAAGATTATTTTCATTCGAATATTTCATAAAAAGTCTTATTCTGAACAAACCTGACGTTTTTGCCTAAAGCGAGTATTTCATATGCGTTTGAATTATTTGACAGAAAATCAAAATATTCGGCGCTTGCAAATCTGATTTTTTTTGCCGATTCGATTTTTTTGGATTGCGCGTATGCGTCAACCCAGTATTTTCCGGTATTATAGAACGCTCTGCCCCGTATCTGTTTTGAAGCCGCGTTCGATTCGATATTCTTTATTTTTTTTTCGCTCGAAGAAGGAGAAGGCTTTGAAACTATGTTTCCCAGATAATACTGGTTTGCTTTTGAAGGCGATTGATAATTCAACTCCTGAATATTTTTGCTGATTTCAACGCTTGTTCTTCCGGTTTTTTCCTTGATGGCGTCAAACTTTTTTTTGGATTCTGATTTTAAAAATATATTGTCGCCGTTTCGCGCTAAATTATTGAATACGATTTGTTCGCTTTTTATATCGCCTGAACGCAGGGATTTGTCTTCGTCTTCCAAAATTAAATAACTGGTATATGGAGTTACGATTCCGTAAATTTTTGACAAATAAACTATTTCATCAATCAATTCTTTGTTTTCTCCTTTTAAACGCAATTCGTCAAGCGCCTCGCCGATGCGGCGCGACGCCCATAATACCGGAACAAAATCGTCGGAGGTTTTATCAATTGAAAAAAACGCGGGGAAAACGTATTTTACCGGGGTTCCGTTTATTTTTCCCTCAAGAAAAATTTTTGATTTGCCGAACGCCGAATTTGCGTTTTTCGAATCGCGTCCGCCTCCTTTGATTTTATCATTCCAAAAAGAATATTTTCCGGCGATTGTAAGTTCTGCGCCTCTGAAAAGGTCGGGTATGTTTTTAGGATAATTGGAGTATAATTTTACGTTTCCTTCGGAATAAAAACGGACGTCCGTTAAAACGGGAGACTGTATCGCATTGTAAAATCCGGATATTTTCAATTCGATATCCTCTTTCTCAGAGATATAACTCCTGTATCCTTTTGTTATTGACGTTATCTTATCGAGAAGATATGAATTTAAATCGTCTCCAATTCCCAGAGTGAAAATTTTTATGTTTCCCAATTTCTCGTTCTTGATTTTTTTTAGCAGTATTTCTTCGGAAGTCTCTCCGATAGTGGGTTTTCCATCCGTAATAAAAACGAGGTATTTGGGTCTGTCTGAATTTTTATCTTTAAAAGATTGAATTGCGAGTTTAAACGCTTCTTCGATATTGGTTCCGCCTATGGGTTTGAATTTATTTATGAATTTTCTTGATTTGTCAAGGTTTATCTCAGTATTTTCAACAATGCTTTCAAATAAAGGTTCGGCGTCTGTGGAAAATTTAATTATTTGAAACCTGTCTTTTGGATTTAAATTTGATATGCAGTATAAAAGAGCGTTTTTCGATTTTTCAATTTTTTCGCCCGCCATACTTCCTGATACGTCGCTTACAAAAACAATATCTTTTGAAACTATCTCTTCCTCGCCGGAATCTTCCGAGTTCGGAATCAGCGACAATAAATAAAATCCTTCGTTAGCTTCTTTGTCTTTATATGTCTGAAGCGAGAATCCGAGTAATGAATCTTCGGCGTTGAAATATAATTTAAAATCAGTCTCAGGTTTTACGTTTTTATCTTCGTATTTTACTGTATAACTGTTATCGCTTTCTTTTTTTATCTCGGTATGATGCGTCGGGCAATATACGGTTTTAATCTTTTCGCCTGACTTTATTTTAACGGTAATCGAAACCTCTTTTAAAAGGCTCGCTGAAAATTTTTCTGTGTTTAAGGGATATGCGTATCCGGTCATTCCGTTGATTCTTTCAAGTTTTTCCGAATAACTGATGATTATTCGTTTTTCCGATTTCGGTTCAATCGGGAATATTTTTATTTTAAAAATATCCCTGTCTGAATATTCAAGCAAAGCGGGATCCTTTTGTTTGCGGACTATGTCTTCGTATATTTTTCGGGCTTTTGAACTGTCAAGAAGTTCGGCTTCGGTTTCTTTGCCGTTTATAAACATAGTAAATTTTCTGATATTTGAATTTGGCGGAGCCGGAAAGATATAAAACCCTTCGAGAATATTATTGGACGAATTATAAAAAGTCTGGTCTATTCGAGTTAAACTTACAGTTCCGTTGATTTCCGTTTCGACTTTATGATACAATACTTCAAGCGGGAAAATATTATAACCGGCGTTGCCCGGTCTTTGGTGTTCCGGAACTACTATAAACCCGTCGGAATACGATTCGCAAGCGGTAATAATAATTATTAGCGTTAAAAATATTTTTTTCATTTCAGAGTCCTTTTGTTTGCAGTTTTCGGGTTTATTTAATTTCAAACTGTTTCTTTTTCGCGACTTCCGAAATCGTTTTTATAATCGCAGAATCAAGCGTGTTTTTGTCCAAGTTGTTTTTTAATTGTTCAGCCGCGTATTTATCCCGCTCTTTCGAGAGTTTATTAATCCTGTTTTGAATTGATGTTCTTTTATTTTTCATTTCTTCAATGTATTTTTTTCTTTCTTCGGGGGTCTTTTTTTTCATTTCGTCCGGAAGTTCCGTTTCATTCGTCAATACATTTTCGTTTGATTGATATGCGTCGACCAAATCCCAAGATTCGTTTTTATAAAAGATTTTCGATTTTGAGGCTACTCGCTGAACCGCGATATCGCCGTTTATGCTCGCCGCATTTTTATCTTGAAGACTTTGTAAAGATTTTTTATATTCTCCCGCCGCTCCGTATCCGATATAAGTCGAATTCAATTCCGCGTTCAACTTTAATATTTCCGTGTCCTGCGGCGCCGAGATTGCGGCGATTACTTGATTATGGTCGATATTGATATATTTTCCATCGGCTAAATCGGCGCCTTCTTTCCAATGAGTTTTTACTCCTTCGGAATATGACCCGCAAAAAATTGTGTTGACTATAATCGATTTATTTATAGCTGATTTGCAGGAATCCCTGAAATCAACTTTTTTTTGGGCTTGATTAAACGGCTCGTTTCCAGCTATGAAAATTAGTTTCAAGTCTCCGTTTGATTTGCTCCATTCAAGCGAATCGACTGCGGTTTTTATCGCCCAGCCGCAATATTCAGCGCCGCCGTTAGTGCGTAATTTAAACAATTCGTCCGAAATCAAATCCAAATCGGTTGTGAATTGTGATAACATTCCGATATACCCTTCGGATGAAGGAAGAACGCTTTTTCCGTATTCAAATAAAGACACGTTTAAATCTGGAGAAATCCCGTTTTTTTTTGCCGACGCAAGTTCGTTCACTATTTTCCATAACTGCGATTTCGCCTGGTCAATCAATCCGTCCATACTATTGCTCGTGTCAAGAAGAAGGGCTATTTGTATTAATGGCTTGTTTGATAACGCGGCTTTGGTTTTAACATTTTCGCTTTCCGTTTTTAAAGGTTTATCTGTCTTTTCAATTTCAACGACGTCGAATGATTTTATCGTTACGGTTCCGCTCCAGGCTTTTTGCTCGATAATTTCGCATTCCGCTTCAATCGTTTTCCCTTCAAGTTTTTTTATTTCTTCAAGATTTTCATTTTTTATTGTATATGTTTTTTTTGAACGTGATTTCCAGTTATGAACCAGATACGCCCCGCCTTCCTCTGAAATCACGATTTTGCCTGTGATTTTTGCGGTTTCCGCGTTGTTTTTTAAACTTTTTGCCGAACAATAATCATTCAATAATAAACATAAAATAACTGCCGTAAATATAAAGCTTTTAAAAAAATTTTTTTTCATTAGTAAAACCTCCGGTTAATTTTTTCTCGTTCGTAAATTTAGAACCCTAATTTATAAATATGTTCAAAATTTTTTTTAGAAAAATCCCGATTATGTTTTTTAACCCGAAAACTGAATAAGGATTTTGAAAAATTGTTTAGACAGCTTAGAATACTTGTTTAAGACAATTTTTCAAAATCTTAAAAACATATGATTTACGGCTAAAGCCGTAAATTTAAAAAGTTTTCGGGTTTTTAGAAGTTTTAACATAAATTGCGATTTTAAATCGCAATAATACATCTATGTTTTGAAAAACTTCACTTAACGTTTAATGCTCTATCTGGGTTTAACGCAAAATTTTTTAACTTTAAAAATGCATTAGGCATTTTTAGTGTTGAAATCTTTAATGATAAAATACGAGCATTTTATCATTAAAAAACTGACGTCCCGTATTTTTAAAATCAAACCGCTTGACAAATCAAGAAGCGTTTTATAAACTTTTTAACCTGAAAACTGTATAAGATTTTTGAAAAAGCGCTGGAAGTAAGGGAAAACATTGATTTTGAGCGCTTTTTCAAAAGAATTAATTTTTACTTGGCAGTTTTCAGGTTTTTGGAAGTTTTAACAAGAGTGTATATATGTTTTGAAAAACTTCACTTTTTTTATTGCATTATTCGGGGTTAAATGAAATATTTTCTTATATTTTCGTTGTTGTTGATTTTCATATTCGGCGTTTTTTATAATTATTCGCATTACTATAATAAACTCGATTATACCGTTGATTCGGGTTTTTTTTCCAACTTAATCAATAATACGATTAATGGCGATTACTTTTATACTTCCTTTTATCATTGGGCTGAAGTTAAAAACGTTGTATTCAACAGTCTCGGAGAGAATTCTTATTTTACGGCGACATTTGCCGCTCCGTTATTTATGTTTTTTTCTTCTCCGGTAATGTTGAATATTTTCCAACAATTTTTTTTGCTCGCCGCGGTTTATTTGATTTTTAAAATATCTCTCTCGTTGTTGAATAATAAATTCATTTCGTTTATACTTGCGATTTTGATTTTGTCGAACAATCATTTTCAATATCTTTTTATCTATGATTATCATCCTGAAATATTCTCTTTCTTTTCAATTTTATTGATTTTCTTTTTTTTTATAAATAAAAAATTCAAACTCGCGGTTTTATTTGTTATTGTTTCCGCTTTAAATAAGGCGACGCTGCTGCCTACTCTGGCTTTTCTGGTTTTATACTTTTTTGTAAAATCAAAATTCAAATCATTTCTCGCTTTATTTGTTTTTATTCTCATTTATTTTTTTATTTTAAATTACTATTTCTTTCCTCTTTTCAGAAACGAATCGAATAATATAAAAAATGAATTTCTTGCAAGATACGATAGGATTTTAGATAATAACAACGATGAGTTTATATATTCCGTTTTGAAAAATCCTTTGAAAATATTAAGACTCATATCCGGTAAAGAATCGGGAAACTACCTTAAAGATCATTATTTGAATTTTGGATTTCTGCCTTTTTTTAATTCTTTGAATTATACCGTATTCCCGACTTTTTTAATTAATTCATTAAGTTCGTCGATTCATCAAAAATCTATTTATTATCAATATAATCCGGATATGCTCGCCGTATCGGTTTTATCGTTTATTCTAACGCTTTCGTTTTTCTTAAAAACGATAAGAAAAAAAAGTTTTATTGCGGGTTTGATTATAATAATTCTATTTATAAATATTGCGAATAATTATAAAGACGGCCCTTTTACTACTTCAAGCGCTCCATATCAAAAATTTGAACCGGTAAAACTTTTCCCCGAATTTTTAAATAAAATAAACGAAATTAAAATTGGCGAACCGATTGGAACCGATAACCGCTCAACCTTGTTTCTCTGGGATTATAAAAAATTAAGACTTATTATTCCTGAGAACGAAATGATTTCCAACGAAAAATTTCCCGACGAGAAATTTTTGGTTTACTGCGTAAAAGATTGCGGAGAAAAATCATTTTGTTATTATAAAAATCTCGCCGCTTCCGGAACATATAAAATCCATTATTCCGATTCTCAATTTGAAATACTGCGGAAAACGGAATAACCGAACCGTTAGAGTTGAACCGTTAGAGTTTGGCAAAACCGAAATAAATAAAAGAAACAGGATAAGAAAAATCAGGAAAAGGTGACAGGTTGACGCATTTAGGAAAAGGTGACAGGTTGACGCATTTACGCAAAAACTTAGAATTGTAGTCGCGGTTTTAAATCTGCGCAAAAAGATAATGAACTGGCGCGAATTAAAAATTCGCGACAACTAAAGAAAAAAATGAGGTATAGTCAATAACAAATGATTAGATGTTTGAAAACGAAGGAATTAATGCTTTAGCATTTTAATAATTTTACATAATTTCACATCAGTTCCCTGTGAAAAAAATATTAAACAGGAAATGGATGGGGACGAAAAATAGGGACGGAGCATAAGTTTCTTAAAATAAAATTCGGATGACGACGCTGAAAGTTGCAACAAGTTGCAAAGAGCGTCGAATTTCACATAGCCGCAGGTAAATTGCGCGACAGATTTTTTACATTATGGGTTAATCCTGAAAGCATTTTGGATTAAAAAACGGGCGATAAATATTTCGCGACGCTCGGCAAAACTTTTTCGACTGTTATGTCGTTCATACATTTAAAATTATTCGGGCAAATGATTTTTTTGTTGTATTTATAACAGGGCTGGCAATCGAGATTTTCGGATATTATCTCGGAATTTTCAGAATAAGGTCTGTTTTTAGAAATTATCGTCGGTCCGAAAATAGCTATTACAGGAGTTTTGACAGACGCGGCTATATGCATTAAACCGTTGTCGTTTGATATAAATGCCGCGCATTTTTTTATTATAAGCCCGGCGGTTTGAAGATTTGTCTTCCCGGTAAGATTAATTGTATTTTTTCCTGAAACGCTTTTTGCATATTCAAATTCGTTCGACCCGCCGAGCAATAATATTTTTACGTCCGGATTTATTTTTTCTATTTCGGAAAATAATTTTTTAAAGTTTTCAATGTTCCACCGTTTAGCGGCAAGAAAATCATTTGAACCGATATGCGCTCCGATAAGCCTTATTTTTTCAGAATTTAATCCGGTTTCTTTCAATATTTTTTCCGATTGAATCGCGTCGTCTTTTTTATAATAAAACTGCAGCGATTTTACTATTGAATCCGCCGGACATATTTCCTCGATTATTTTTAGATTTCTTTCGACTTCGTGTTTTTTCAGGTCGGGTTCGGTTCTTTTATTGAAAAGACAGCTTGATTCTCCGCATCTTACTCCCGCTTTTGAAAATAAAGCGAGTATTCCGGATTTTAAAGGATTGATTCCCATTGAAGAAATGAAAACGTCGAATTTATGAAATATTAAAATATTAAAAAGAGTTTTTAAAAATGATGATTTAGAAAAAGAGTCGTAGAAAAAAAAACGTTTGATTTTATTTGAAGGCTCGAAGATTCGATTGGCACCGAGACCGCTTGTAAGCATATAAAATTCGGATTCGGGAAACGATTTGACAAGGGACGCAAACGCCGGCGTGAACATAACTGCGTTTCCTATGCCGCCGGGCAAAACGATAAGAATTTTCATTGGCTTGGTTTCTCCGCAAAATAATTTATTACTTTAAAGTATTCCGAGTATGAACGGTCGGGATAAAACCGCCTGACGTTTTCCAATCCTTTTTCTTTCAAGGTTTGCCTTAATCGTTCGTCCGTATGCAATGTCAATATTTTTTCAGCGATATCCTCGGGCAATTCCGGATTGATAAACAAACAGGAATCGTTCAGAATTTCCCTGAGCGAGGTTCTATCCGAAGATATTACGGGCGTTCCGCAGCTTTGAGCTTCAACCGGAGGCAATCCGAAACCTTCGTGCAGACTCGGATGTATAAGCATTTCCGCAGAAGAATAAAGATTTTTCAATTCGAAATTATTTTTCGGATTTATAAAAAAAATTCTTTTTCCAAGACCATTTGTCTCGACATATTTTTCGATTTCATCGCGCCTTTTGCTTTTTGACCCGGCAAGAACAAGATTGAGATTGCTATTTGATATTATTTTGGAAAATCCTATAACGAGGTTTTTAATGTTTTTATGCGGTTTGAAATTCCCGACGCTTAGGGCGTAAATTCCAAAATCGTTGTATGTGCCGGTTTTCGCCGGTTCTGCGTCCGAACGCTCCCCCTTCCTAAAAACCTCGTTTATCGAATTTGGCAAAATATGAATTTTGGATTCGTCGATTTTATAATTTTTTAATATTTCGTTTTTCGTGTAATTTGAAACCGTAAAAATTTTTTTGCTTTTTAAAAGGGAAAAATATAAATAATATTTTGCGAAAAACCTGTAAAAACCCGAGCGTCCGTAAAATTCAAGGGGAAACGTGATAAAACCAATATCGTGAACCGTTATTACGCAGGGAACAGAAACTGGAAACGGCAATTTGTAATAAGGCGAAATAAATAATCCGATGCTATATTTTTTTAATAAATACGGAAGCGCAATAAAATCAAAAAAAGGATTGAATTTGATTTTATTGAAAATAATGATTTTGAATCCCGCGTTTTTATTTTTCAATTCAAACGGTTTGTTGGAAAATAAGAAGTATGAATTGATTTTGTCGTTTTGAATAATGTAATTTATTAAGTTTAAAGTATATTGACTTATTCCGGTGCCGCCGAAACTCAATTCTCTAACGTCTATTCCGATATTCATTTTTACAATAATAATTCCATTCCTTCTGCGGCGGCAAAAACAGATTTGAGCTTTCCGCGGTTTTTGTTTATTTTTTTGAATTTGTTTTCTATGCTCAAAAGTTCGGAATCTTTTCGATTCGGCTCATGATGAAAAAAACAAAGATTCTTTACGTTTGATTCCACCGCGAGATTATATACGTCTTCAAAACAGGAATGACCCCAGCCGATTTTGCTCGGATATTCTTCTTTTAAATAAACCGAATCCATTATCAGCAAATCGCATTCGGAAACGAATTCCGAAAGAGAATCAAATAAATCGCAATAAAGTTTTTCTCCGATTTTATTGATATTAATTTTTTTGCTTTTTTTTACGGCGTCCATATAAGCTTGATTATACAATTCAAAATCAGTCACATACGCGATTGATTTTCCTGTGGATTTGAAAGTGAATTTATAACTCATATCTATCACGGGATGGTTATTCATTATTGTTTCGACAATTACTCCGTCAATTAATTCTGAAAATTGGCCTATGTTCAATTCCTTAAATGAAATATTAGCTCCAAGACTTTTTAATCTTATTGGAAAATATGAATGTTCCATCTGGTTGGAAATAATTTTTTCAAGCGATTGTCCGAAAAGCTTCGGACCAAAAACTCTTATATGATTGCCTTTTATAAAAGCCGTGGCAAAAAAAGGCAATCCTTGAATATGGTCCCAATGCGTGTGCGTTATGAATAAGTCGATTGTATTTCCGCTTGCTTTGCCTTTGCCTAAAAGACTATTGCCCATTAATCTTATTCCTGAGCCCGCGTCGAGTATAATATATCTATTTTCCGAGAGTTCAACGCTTACGCAGGAAGTGTTGCCGCCGTATTTAACCGTATCGGCTCCTGGCGAGGGTATAGAACCGCGAACTCCCCAAAACGCGACTTTTACATTTGATTTTTTTTTTTTGCCGTTTATATTTGAACTCTTATCTTTTTTCATTTCTGTAACCGTTGTTTTTTAGTAATTCGATTTTTGTTTGAATAACTTTTGACATTTTTTTATTTTCCAGTTCGGCAGATATATTCAAACCAGATTCATAATATTTTTCCGCGAATTTTTTGTTTTTAATTTTATAATATAAATCGCCGTAATTATCGTATAAAAACATTAATCCGTATAAATAATTTATTTTTTTAAATATCGTCAGCGTTTTTTTATAATAATCTTTACATTGATTAATGTCTCCGATAATTTCGTAAAGTTTTCCGATTCGCATAGTATTGTTGCCCTGATTAATCTGAGATTTTTCAAGACAGGAAAATTTATAGGCGGTTTTGAAAAAATACAAAGCTTTTTTATAATTATGCAATCCTAAATAAGCTTCGCCGAGAAAACCGTATACAAGCTGAACATTGTGAAATAACCCCCCGCGCGCCGAAAAAATTAAAGATTTGTATAGATAGTCGATTGCTTCTCCGTAATTTTCGAGTTTTAATTGAACGTTGCCCATACTTCCGTATATTACAGATAATGAATAATCCTCCTGCTTTTCTTCCGATAATGAAAGCGCCTGTTTGAATAAATCGCTTGCTTCCGAATATTTTTCAAGCGTTATATATATATTTCCAAGACTGTTTGTGCTTTTAATCCAATTTTCCGAATCTCCTATTTTTTTGAAAATTTGTTTACTGAGCAAATAATAATTCTCGGCTTTTTTCATCAGCCCGCGTCTTACATAAACCATTGCGGATTTAAAAAATATTCTTCCTTTCAACTGTTCATTTAAAGTATACCGGTTTAATTTAAGTAGTTTCTCAACTAAAGCCGCGGATTTTGCCCATAGTTTAAGAGTTATCGCGTATTCGAGAATATAAAATAATTTTTCATTATAATCGTCATAACTGATTTTTTTTGAAGTTACGGAAAATTTATTTGAATGATTGAATATGAACGCATAATCAAATGAAACAGTCTCGTCAATCAAATATCGAAAAATAAAATATGAAAATAAATCGAGTTTGTAGAATTCGTTAAATTCAAATAAGATGATTTTGCCCGTTGAAATTTCGTTTATTGCATCCGCGCTCTGATTTAATAAGTTTTGAATCAGCGGGGTTTTATAATCTGAATTTTTTAGCGTTCCGCTTAAGTCTTTAAGTTGAGACGATAACCATTCTATTTTGGTTAATAAATTTTTATCGTCTGATTTGGTACCGAGATTTTTAAAAATGTCTAAAATGCCGAATCTGTCAGAGAATCCGAATTCGGAATCGTCTATTTTTATTATTCCAGAGGATAATTTCTTTTTGGTTCCCGATAAGAATTCTTTAAATCCAAAGGATTCAATTATGGTTATGTCATTACCAGGAACTTTTGCCCAGCCGACAATTTTTTTTAATTTACTATAAGTTATATTCGTCATATCTTAAAAAAATTTAAACCGAATATAAAATCAAATATATTTATAATAAATTACTTTTTAAAAATTGTCAAAACTTAATTCTATTTTTTGCGGCTTTACCAAAATCGACGAGTAAAATAAAAGTCCGATAAAAATAATACTTTAGATAAAAAAAGCCGGCTGCAAAAGTCGAAACCAATTAAAAATCATAAAAAATTAAAAAAAATAAAAATTTATAAAAAGAAACAACTCTAAAAATTCAGAAAAAAAAGACAAAAATCCCCGGCAAAAATCAAAAGGAAATTATAAAAAATCATTAATCCCGAAAAGCCAAAATTTTACGCCGTTTTAGGTTCGATAAGAATCGCGTATTTTAACGAATTCATATCGTCAGCCGATACTGATTCGGCAACTAAATTAGTAAAAATATATCGAAAGAAATCGCTAAGAGAATTAAAATCTCTAAATACTAACGACTCGCCGTTTTCATTATAATAAAACAACATAAAACTAAGAATCCAATCAGTTATTTGCATAAGAATATGATATGCTTTAATGGAATTGGCATTATTGTAGTATCAAAAATATTCTTGCAATTTCAGCAAAAATATTTTTGATACTATTAATAGCTTTTCCGGTTTATCCGGCTTATGCGAATAAG
>ERZ795059.908-NODE-908-length-35018-cov-8.237194_pt1 | contig 35018 bp, 22 predicted proteins | sample MGYA00375143_ERZ795059 | MGnify/ENA primary metagenome ERZ795059 (study PRJEB30188, sample SAMN05720168) | activated sludge metagenome | isolation source: Anaerobic digester | place: USA | collected 2015-01-07 ... | reverse complement strand
ACACTGGATGGTACACTCTTTCCCTACACGACGCTCTTCCGATCTGTCCGGCACGTACCAGGTGCGCATCTCGGTGGGGTTCTCGCCGCGCTGCTCGCCCGGGCGCAGGCGCTGGCCCTGCGGGCGCGGGCCCTTGGGCTTGAAGGTCTTGTTGGCCTGCTTGGCGGCGGCTTCGCCGCTGACGGTCAGGCCGCCCGGCTTGCGCGGGGCGCCACGGCCGCGGCCGCGGTCCTCGCGGACGTTGTCGAAGCGGCGCAGTTCGCGGCCTTCATCGGCGGTGCTGTGGCCGCCCACATAACCGTGGCTGCGGGCATTCCCGGTCACCACGGTCTTGCTGGCCTTGCGCTGGCCGAGCACCGGCATCAGGGTCAGTGCGGACGGCGTGCCGTCCTCCAGCCCGACCGACTTGCGCAGCGCATCGACCTCGGCCTGCGGCAGTTCCTGCGACTGGCCGCGCAGCAGCGGCTGCGGCAGGCGCACCTGGCCGTAGCGGATGCGCTTCAGGCGCGAGACCTGGCAGCCCTGCGATTCCCACAGGCGGCGCACTTCGCGGTTGCGGCCTTCCTTCAGCAGCACCCGGAACCAGTCGTGCGAATCGGTGCCGCCGATGCGTTCGATCTCGTCGAACTTCGCCGGGCCGTCGTCCAGCGCCACGCCGCGCGCCAGGCGGTCGACGATCTTCTCGCTGACCACGTCCTCGCCTTCGGGCGCGCGCACGCGGCAGACGTATTCGCGCTCGACCTCGAAGCTCGGGTGCATCATCGCGTTGGCCAGCTCGCCGTCGGTGGTGAGCAGCAGCAGGCCGGTGGTGTTGATGTCGAGGCGGCCGATCGCGATCCAGCGCGCGCCCTTCAACGTGGGCAGCGACTCGAAGATGGTCGGCCGGCCTTCCGGGTCTTCGCGGGTGGTGACCTCGCTTTCCGGCTTGTTGTAGATCAGCACGCGCGGCGCATCGACCAGCGCGCTCGCCACGAAGGTCTTGCCGTCCAGCTCGATCTTGTCGCCACCGGTGATGCTCATGCCGGTGCGCGCGACCTCGCCGTTGACCTTGACCAGGCCGTCGGCGATGCGCTGCTCCAGCGCGCGCCGCGAGCCCAGGCCGGCCTGCGCCAGCACCTTGTGCAGGCGCTCCTCGATGCGCGGTGCAGCGGTGGTTTCCGGCGCGGCCTTTGCCTTCAGGCTCAGCGGGCGGCGGGTGGATTCGTCTTTCTTGCTCATTGTTTCTGCTCCGACGATGCGGGATTCGCGTCGTCTCCGGGGTGGTCGGTGTCGGTTTCGATGTCGCCGATGGATTCGGCGCTATCGGTTTCGATGTCGGTGTCGGCAATGGCGGGCGAGGTGGTGTCCTCGTCCGAGCCATTGCTGTCGGACATGGCATCGGCCGCCATGTCTTCGTGGTCTTGCTCGTGTTCGATGTCGCTGTCTTCGCCGGGCATGGTCTCCAACCCCGTTGCGGCCGAGGTCGAGGCCGAAGCCGCGCCGGCCGGGATCGCCGCCGCGAACGGCAATTGCGGCTCCAGCTCGCCGAGATCGCGCAATTCGGACAGCGGCGGCAGTTCGTCCAGCCGCTTCAGGCCGAAGTAGTCGAGGAAGGTCTTGGTGGTCGCCAGCAGTTCCGGCTTGCCGGGCACGTCGCGGTGGCCGACCACGCGGATCCACTCGCGTTCCTCCAGCGCCTTGATGATGCTGCTGTTGACCGCCACGCCGCGGACCTGCTCGATCTCGCCGCGGGTGATCGGCTGGCGATAGGCGATCAGCGCCAGCGTCTCCAGGGTGGCGCGGGTGTACTTGGTCTGGCGCTCGGTCCACAGGCGGGCCACCCACGGGTGGACATCGGCCTGGACCTGGAAGCGCCAGCCGCTGGCCACTTCGACCAGTTCCACGCCGCGTTCCGCGCAGGCGTCCTGCAAGGCCTGCAGGGCGGCCTGGATGCTGCCTTCCGGGGCTGGCTCGTCCAGCGGGAACAGGGCATTGAGCTGGACCACGGTCAATGGCTGGCTGGCCGCGAGCAGGGCGGCTTCGACGATGCGGGTAACGAGGGTTTGATCCATGTGTCTCTGCGATGTCATCCCGGGCACGAGGCGAGGGATCTGTTTGTCATGGGGCGGTGTCGATGTTGGAACAGGTCCCTCGCGTGGCTCGGGACATCACGCTCATTCGTCGTTGGCCGCCGGCTCGTCATCGAACTCGCTCGACAGGTCGGTGACGGCGGGAGCGCCCTCGTCGGAGGCGAGCGACTTCACGTAGATCGGTGCGGTTGGTCCTTCCTGGACGATGTCGAGCAACTGTTCCTTGGCCAGGGTGAGCAGGCCGAGGAAGGTCACCACCACGCCGAGCTTGCCTTCCTCGACGGTGAACAGCGATTCGAAGCGGTGGAACTGGCCATCGGCGAGGCGCTCCAGCAGTTCGCCCATGCGCTGGCGGACGCTGAGCGCATCGCGCTTGATCGCGTGCTGGGTGTACAGCTCGGCGCGCTTGAACACGTCGTGCAGGGCCAGCAGCATCTCGCGGATGTCCACCGGCGGCGGCAGGCGGATCTCCGCGCGATCGGGGACGAAGGCATGCGCCGGGGCGGTGTCGCGTTCCTGCCGGGGCAGGGTGTCAAGGTCTTCGGCCGCCTTCTTGTAGCGTTCGTACTCCTGCAGGCGGCGGACCAGGTCGGCACGCGGGTCTTCCTCGATGCCTTCCTCGCTGGGCGGGCGCGGCAGCAGCAGGCGCGACTTGATCTCGGCCAGGATCGCGGCCATCACCAGGTATTCGGCGGCCAGCTCGAAACGCAGTTCGTGCATGCCCTGGATGTAGTCGACGTACTGGCGGGTGATCGAGGCCACCGGGATGTCGAGGATGTCCAGGTTCTGCCGGCGGATCAGGTACAGCAACAAGTCGAGCGGGCCCTCGAAGGCGTCGAGGATGACTTCCAGCGCGTCCGGCGGGATGTACAGGTCCTGCGGGATCTGCAGCACCGGCTGGCCAAGCACCATCGCCAGCGGCATTTCCTGCTGCTGCGGTCGGGCATTCGGGTTGGCGTGCAAGTCGGCGCTTGCGCCGGTACTCGGTTCGGATGTCATCGGTTGGCGGCCCCCTCCGGGCCACACCTTCGTCGCATGAGGCCGCAAGCGGCCGGGCAGTGCTGCGTGGAGCTGCATCCCGCCATGCCTGCGCGCGCTGGCGCCCGGTTGGGGCGGCGGCGGGACGGGTGGCGGAGAGGCCGGATTGGCGGGCGCGGTGCGGCCTGGCGGGGCCGGAAGTCGCGCGGGGCCGCAAGGTCGGGCCTGAAACGAGGCCGCAGGGTAAGCGCTGCAGCGGGCCGTGTCCACTCGCCCCCTCTACAATGCCCGCCCGGGTTCATGGAGCGTCATGCCGATGTGGTACGCGATCGAAGGGTTCGACGGCACCGATGTGCTGCCCAAGCGGATGGCCGCGCGGCCCGAGCACCTGGCGCGATTGGTCTCGCTGCGCGATGAAGGACGCCTGCTGCTGGCCGGCCCTTGCCCGGCCATCGATGCCGAGGATCCGGGCCCGGCGGGCTTCAGTGGCAGCATCGTCATCGCCGAATTCGCCTCGCTGGAGGACGCCCGCGCCTGGGCGGACGCCGACCCGTACGTCGCCGCCGGCGTGTACGCGCGGGTCGAGGTGCGACCGTTCCGCAAGGTCCTGCCATGACCACCGGTTGGACCGAGGCAGACCTGCCGCGGCTCAACCCGCAGCGGGTCGAACGCATCCGCGCGTTGCTGACCGAGGCGCTGGCCCCGCAATCGCTCGAGGTCGCCGACGACAGCCACAAGCACGCAGGGCACGCCGGCGCGCGCGGCGGGCAGGGGCATTTCGGCGTCGACATCGTCAGCAGCGCGTTCTCCGGCAAGCTGCCGCTGGCCCGGCATCGGCTGGTCTATGCCGCGCTGGGCGAGATGATCCAGACCGACATCCATGCGCTCTCGATCCGGGCCCGCACGCCGGACGAGGCGGGCTGACCCGCTATACTCCTTGATCGCGCTGCATTTGCGGCCAAGCTCCGTTAATTAAATCAATTGGTTAGCGGTAAAAGTTAATCCCTGATATCAGGCAGCGGCTGGCCGCTGTCCGTAGGTCGCCATTGCCGCATGCGCCTGTCCACCATCAAGCTGTCCGGCTTCAAATCCTTCGTCGATCCGACCACCCTGCACCTGCCGACCAACATGACCGGCGTGGTCGGGCCGAACGGTTGCGGCAAGTCCAACATCATCGACGCCATCCGCTGGGTGATGGGCGAGTCCGCCGCCAGCCGCCTGCGCGGCGATTCGCTGACCGACGTGATCTTCTCCGGCAGCTCCGCGCGCAAGCCCGTCAGCCAGGCGATGGTCGAGCTGGTGTTCGACAACAGCGACCACACCATCACCGGCGAGTACGCCGCGTTCAACGAGATCTCGGTCAAGCGCATGGTCAGCCGCGATGGCCAGAGCAGCTACTACCTCAACGGCGCCAAGTGCCGCCGCCGCGACATCACCGACCTGTTCCTCGGTACCGGCCTGGGCCCGCGCAGCTATTCGATCATCGAGCAGGGGATGATCTCGCAGGTCATCGACGCCAAGCCCGAGGAACTGCGCGTCTACCTGGAAGAGGCCGCCGGCATCTCCAAGTACAAGGAACGCCGCAAGGAAACCGAAACCCGGATCCGCCACACCCGCGAGAACCTGGACCGCCTCAACGACCTGCGCGAGGAAGTCGGCAAGCAGCTGCAGCACCTCGCGCGGCAGGCCAAGCAGGCCGAGCAGTACACCGCGATCCAGGCCGAGCGCCGGATCAAGGACGTGGAATGGAAGGCGCTGGAATTCCGCGCCCTGGACGGCAAGCTGCAGCGCCTGCGCGAGAAGCTGGCGCAGGAAGAAACCCGCCTCGAACAGTTGATCGCCGAGCAGCGCGAGGCCGAGCGCGAACTGGAAACCGGCCGCGAGCGCCGCGAGACCGCCAGCGACGCCCTGAACGCGGCGCAGGCCGCGGTCTATCGCGTCGGCGCCGACCTGGCCCGGGTCGAACAGCAGATCGCCCACCAGCGCGAACTGTCGACCCGCCTGCAGCGTGCCCGCGACGAAGCGCTGGCGACCCTGTCCGAACTCGGCGCGCACATCTCCGACGACCAGCAGAAGCTGGATGCCTTGCGTGAAGCGGTGGCTGATGCCGAGCCGCGACTGGAACTGCTGCAGGAAGGCGACCTCGCGCGCCAGGACGCGCTGCGCGATGCCGAGCTGCAACTGGCCGACTGGCAGCAGCGCTGGGACGCGCATGGCCGCCAGCAGGCCGAGGCCGCGCGTGCCGGCGACGTGGAACGCACCCGCATCGAGCACCTCGATCGACAGGTGCTGGATGCCGACCGTCGCCGCGAACAGCTGACCAGCGAACGCGCCGGGCTGGACCTCGACACCCTGGCCGATGCCTTCGCCGAGCTGCAGTTGCAGCACGAGACGCAGAAAGAATCGCTGGACACGCTGGGCGAGCAGGTCGAGTTGCGCAAGCAGGCCACCGCCGACGCCCAGGACCAGCAGCGTGCACGCCAGGCCGAACTGGCCGAACTGCGCAAGCAGGCGCAGGCCGCGCGCGGGCGCTTGTCATCCCTTGAGACCCTGCAGTCGGCAGCGCTGGGCCAGGAGCAGGGCGCGGCGACGCAATGGCTGAAGGCGCAGGGGCTGGACGATGCCGCCCGCGTCGGCGAGCGCCTGCAGGTCGAGGCTGGCTGGGAAAACGCGGTCGAAGGTGCGCTGGGCCAGTTGATCGAAGCGGTGCTGGTCGATGCGCCGGAAGCCTTGGTCGATGCGCTCGGTGAACTCGGCGATGGTCGCCTGGCGCTGGTCGCATCGGCTGACGACGTCGATGGCGAAGCCTATGCGCCGACCTCGCTCGCGGCGAAGGTGCAGGGGCCGCGCGCGATCCGTCGCCTGCTGTCGCGCCTGCATGGTGCGGACACCCTGGCCGATGCGCGCGCCCTGCAGGCGCAGTTGGGCGATGGCGAGTCGGTCATCACCCGCAATGGCGAACGCCTGGGCGCCGGCTGGGTCCGCGTGGTGCGTTCGGGCGCGGCCAAGCAGGGCGCGCTGCTGCGCGAGAAGGAGATCCAGTCGCTGCGCGGCGAGATCGACGGCTTGGTCGATCGCGAGCGCGAACTGGAAGCGCTGCTGACGCGCCTGCGCGACCAGTTGCTGGCCGCCGAACAGCAGCGCGAGGACGCCCAGCGCGCCCTGTATCTCGCGCACCGTGGTGTTTCCGAGCTAGCCGGACAGTTGCAGAGCCAGCAGGGCAAGCTGGAGTCCGCACGCAACCGCATCGAACGCATCGACGCGGAACTGGCGCAGTTGGCCAGCACGCTGGAAGCCGCGCAGGCGCAATCGCGCGAGGCGCGCCAGCGGGTCGAGCATGCGGTGTCGGCGATGGGGGATCTGGAAACCGCCCGGCAGGCTCTCGACGCCGAGCGCCGCCAGTTGGCGGAGGCACGTGATGCCGCACGCCTGGCCGCACGCGAATCCCGCGACGCCGCGCACGCGCTCGCGCTCACTTTGGAATCGCAGCGGGTGCAGGTGGTCGCCTTGGCGCAGGCGCTGGAGCGCATGGGCGGCCAGCGTGGACAGCTGGATTCGCGCTTGGGCGACCTGGCCGCGCAGCTCGCCGAGGGCGATGCGCCGGTGCAGTCGCTGGAGAACGAACGCCAAGTCGCATTGACCGAGCGCGTGCGCAGCGAGCGCGAACTGGCCGAGGCGCGTTCGACCCTCGAAGGCATCGACAACGACCTGCGCGGCTTCGAACAGGTTCGCCAGCAGCGCGATGCGCAGGCGCTGGCGCAGCGCGAGGCGATTGGCCAACGCCGGCTCGACCAGCAGGCGCTGGCGATCAAGGCGGACCAGTTCGCGGCCGCCGTGGTCGAGGCCGGCTTCGCGATGGACGACGTCATCAACACGCTCACCGAGGACGCGGATGCGTCGCTCTGGGAAAAGGCCGTCGCCGACTTCGACGCCAAGCTGCGCAGGCTCGAGCCGGTCAACCTGGCCGCCATCGCCGAACATGCCGAGGCCGCGCAGCGCAAGGAATACCTGGACGCGCAGGACGCCGACCTCACCACCGCGCTGGAGACGCTGGAAGACGCGATCCGCAAGATCGACCGCGAGACCCGCGGGCGGTTCAAGGACACCTTCGACCGGGTCAATTCCGGCGTGCAGGAGCTGTATCCGCGCCTGTTCGGCGGCGGCCACGCCTACCTGGAACTGACCGGCGACGACCTGCTGGACACCGGCGTGGCGATCATGGCGCGCCCCCCCGGCAAGCGCGTGTCCAACATCTCGCTGCTGTCGGGTGGCGAGAAGGCGATGACCGCGGTCGCGCTGGTGTTCGCGATCTTCCGGCTCAATCCGGCACCGTTCTGCCTGCTGGACGAGGTGGACGCGCCGCTGGACGAAGCCAATGTCGGTCGCTTCACCGCGATGGTCAGCGAAATGAGCGAGCAGGTACAGTTCCTGTTCGTGACCCACAACAAGGCGACCATGGAAGCCGCGCAACAACTGTCCGGCGTGACCATGCGCGAGCCGGGCGTGTCGCGCCTGGTGTCCGTGGACCTCGCCGAAGCCGCGCGCCTGGCCGGCGCCGCCTGAGGAGGCTGTCCTGATGTCCGACATGACCCTGCTGCGCATCGGTATCGCCGTGGCGATGTCGCTGCTGTTCGGCGCGATCATCTACTTCGGCCGGGGCCGCAAGAACGCCCAGGGCCGGCGCGTCCCGCGCGATGGCGCGAGTGGCGAAGCGCGCACCGAACCCTCGCTGGGCGACCAGTTCGCCGAGGGCTGGGACCAGGGTCCGGCACGGCAGGAAGAGTTGGCCCTGGACGGCAGCCCCGCGCAGAGCGAACTCGGCAAGCGGGTGTCCGAGCAGTTCGACCGCATCGTCTCGCTGTACGTGGCGGCCAAGGCCGGCAACAAGCTGCGCGGGCAGGACATCGTGGTCGCCGCCGAGAAGGCCGGCCTGACGTTCGGGCACATGGACGTGTTCCATCGCCTCGTGGATGGCAAGCCGGAACTCGGCCCGATCTTCAGCGTCGCCAACATCATCAAACCCGGCAGTTTCGAGATGGCGCGCATCGCCGAGATCGAAACCCCGGCCATCGCGTTCTTCCTGACCCTGCCGGCGCCGGTCGCCGCACTGGATGCGTGGGAAACCATGGAGCCTGCCGCGCAGCGCATGGCAGACCTGCTCGACGGCGTGGTGCTCGACGAAGAGCGCAACGCACTGGGCCGCCAGCGCGTCCAGCACATCCGCGACGAACTCCGCGCCTATGATCGCCAGCACGCGGCGCCGCCGCTGAGCAAGTCGAATCGCTGGTGATGCCCATATCCCCTCTCCCGCGGGCGGGAGAGGGTTGGGGTGAGGGTGCGATCAGCCGACAATACCTGCGATGACCGATACCGCCACCCGCATCGCCGAACTCCGCCTCCGCATCGAGGACGCCAACCGGCGTTACCACGGACTCGATGCGCCGGACATCACCGATGCGCAGTACGACGCGCTGGTGCGGGAACTCGATGCGCTGGAACGCGCGCACCCCGAGCTCGCCAGTGCGGATTCGCCGACCCGCAAGGTCGGAGCGGCGCCGTCCGGCCGTTTCGCCGAAGTCGTGCACGCGGTGCCGATGCTGTCGCTGGGCAATGCCTTCAGCGACGACGAAGTGGGCGACTTCGTGCGCCGGATCCGCGAGCGGCTCGACCGCGATGCGCTGTCGTTTTCCGCAGAACCGAAACTCGACGGCCTGGCGATCAGCCTGCGCTACGAAAACGGCCTGTTCGTGCAGGGCGCGACCCGCGGCGATGGCGCCACCGGCGAGGACGTGACCGCCAACCTGCGCACCATCCGCGATATTCCGCGTGAACTTGCGGGTGCAGGCTGGCCGAAGGCCCTGGAAGTCCGTGGCGAGGTCTACATGGGCCGCGCCGACTTCGAACGCTGGAACGAACAGGCGCGCCTGCACGGCGGCAAGGTGCTCGCCAATCCGCGCAACGGCGCCGCCGGCTCGCTGCGGCAGATCGACTCGGCACTCACCGCGAAGCGCCCGTTGAGCTTCTTCGCCTATGGCATCGGCCAGGTCGAAGGCGGAACCCTGCCGGCCACCCATTCGGCCACGCTGGCGAAGCTGCGCGAATGGGGTTTCCCGGTCAGCGAACTGGCCACGGTGGTGCAGGGCGTCGAGGGATTGCTGGGCTACTACCGCCGCATCGGTGAGGCCCGCGACAGCCTGCCGTTCGACATCGACGGCGTGGTCTACAAGGTCGACGACTACGCTGCGCAGCGCGAACTGGGCTTCGTCTCTCGCGCGCCGCGCTGGGCCATTGCGCACAAGTTCCCGGCGCAGGAACAGGCCACGGTGCTGGAATCGATCGAGGTCAACGTCGGCCGCACCGGCGCGGTCACGCCGTGGGCGCTCATGCAGCCGGTGCAGGTCGGTGGCGTCACCGTCACCCGCGCCACCCTGCACAACGCCGACCATGTCGCGCGCCTGGACGTGCGCAACGGCGACACCGTCATCGTGCGCCGCGCCGGCGACGTGATCCCGGAAGTGGTGCAGGTCGTGCTGGAACAGCGACCGGCGAACACGGTACCGTGGTCGATGCCGATGGCGTGCCCGGTCTGCGGTTCCGAAGTGGTGCGCGAGGAAGGAGCCGCGGTCTGGCGTTGCTCGGGCGAACTCAGCTGCCCGGCGCAGTTGGTGCAGGCGGTATTCCACTTCGCGTCGCGGCGGGCGATGGACATCGACGGCCTTGGCGAGCGCTACATCGAGTCGCTGGCGGACTTCGGTTACCTCCAGGATGTTTCCGACCTGTATCGGCTGACATTGGACGACCTGCTCGAAATGAAGCGTCGCGCCGAGGAGCGTGACGGCGCAGTCCCGGAAACCGTGAAAGCCGGAAAGGTCGCCACGAAATGGGCCGACAACCTGATCGCCGCGATCGACCGCAGCCGCGACACCACGCTCGCACGGTTTCTCTACGCGCTCGGCATCGAACATGTCGGCGAGAGCACGGCGAAGGCCCTGGCGCAGTGGTTCGGCGACCTCGCGTTGATCCGCCACCTGCCGTGGCCGTTGTTCAAGCGCGTCCCCGACATCGGCGGCGAAGTCGCGCGCGCCATCGGCCATTTCCTCGACCAGGCCGGCAACCAGCAGGTGATCGATCGCCTGCTCGAACGCGGCGTGCGCATCGGCGACGCGCATGCGCCCAACCCGAAACTGGGAGACGGACTGGACCTGGCCGCGCTGCTGGCCGATCTCGAAATCCCCAGGGTCACGCCGGTGCGTGCGGCGCAACTCGCAAGCGCGTTTGCCGACGCGGAGGCGCTGGTCGATGCGCCTGCGCACGCGATGGTCACGGCCGGCCTGCCGACCGACAGCGCCAACGCGCTTGCCGCCTGGCTGGAAGACGAGGCCAATGCCGGACTGCTGCTGCGCAGCGCCCAGGCAATGAAGGCGTTGCGCGACCGCTTGCCGGAGCGCAGCGACGACGTCGCCGGCCCGCTCGAGGGCAAGACCGTGGTGCTGACCGGCACGCTGGCTGCGATGGGTCGTGACGAAGCCAAGGAAAAACTGGAAGCGCTGGGCGCGAAGACCGCCGGCAGTGTGTCGAGGAAGACCAGTTTCGTCGTCGCCGGGACCGATGCCGGATCGAAGCTGGCCAAGGCGGAGGAACTCGGCATCGACGTCTGGGACGAGGCGGCGTTGCTCGCGTTCCTGGCCCGGCACGCATGACATTCGCGCCGGGCCCCGGCTGGCGCGACGGCCTCGACCCCGCTGCCGCGTGGATGCCATCCGCGTCCCGCGACGCACTTCGCCTGCGTGCGTGGGTGAACCGGCTGGTGCGCGAGTTTTTCCATGCGCGCAACGTGCTGGAAGTGGAAACCCCGGCGATGTCGCTGGCCGGCAACACCGATCCCAACATCGCCTCGTTCTCGCTGGAATTCTCCGGCCGCACCGATGGTGGGCCGCGCGCCCGCTGGCTGCGCACGTCGCCCGAATTCGCCTTGAAGCGCCTGCTCGCGGCCGGCGTCGGCGACTGCTACGAACTCGGCCGGGTGTTCCGCGATGGTGAAGCCGGTGGTCGCCACAACCCCGAGTTCACCATGCTCGAGTGGTATCGGGTCGGCTGGAACCACCTGCGGCTGATCGACGAGACCGCGGAGCTCGTGCGTGCGGCGCTGTCGTTGCTGGGGCGCGACGCGGCACTGCGCGTCGTCCGTTATCGCGATCTTTACCATGACGCACTCGGCATCGATCCGTTCACGGCGAGCGATGGCGAACTGCGCGCCGCGCTTGGCGACCTCGAGATCGACCCCGCCGGTTTGACCCGCGACGATTGGCTCGACCTGCTGATGACCCATCGGCTGCAGCCCGCGTTCGATCCCGCCGGCTTGCTGGCGATCGTCGACTACCCGGCATCGCAATGCGCGCTGGCGCGCTTGCGCGACGACGGCAATGGCCACCCGGTGGCCGAACGCTTCGAGCTCTATCTCGGCGCCATCGAACTGGCGAACGGCTACCACGAACTCCTCGATGCCGGCGAACAGCGCGCGCGATTCCAGCGCGACGGCATCGTGCGAGAGGCGCGGGGCGATGTCGTCCCGCCGACGGACGAACGCCTGCTGATCGCGTTGGATGCGGGCCTGCCCAGCTGCGCCGGAGTCGCCCTGGGCGTGGATCGACTGTTGATGGCGATGCTGCAGACGCCACGCATCGCCGACGTGCTGGCGTTCGATTTCGCCCGCGGCTGACGATCCGACTGAACGGGAAGCGTGCGTTCGCCAGGCGTTCGGATTGCCTTCGCTTTTTGTTAATCCGGCATGCCTAACAGTACGCCCCAGGACAACGACCGGAGGGGTCACCATGCGTCGCCTGATCTTCGCTACCGCCATGTTCGCCGCGGCGTCCGCCGCACCCGCCATCGCCGCACCGCAGTCCTGGCAGGAGTACGGCCCGGGGACGGGAGTTGTGCGTTGCGAATCCAACGACGGCCGCATGAACCGCTGCCCGCTGCCTGGCGGCGGCCGCGTGGTGCTGGAACGCCAGCATTCGCGCACCGCCTGCATCGAAGGGCGGTCCTGGGGACAGGATCGCGGTGGGGTGTGGGTGGATGATGGCTGCCGCGCGGACTTCCGCGTTGCCGGTTACGGCGGTGGTTACAACGATGGTTACTCCGGTGGCGGTTACGGCAATGGCGGTTACAACGATCGATACGGCCAGACCTTCCGCTGCGAGTCGGACGATGGGCGCACGCGCCAGTGCAACGGCAACGGTCGCGGCCGCGCGCAACTCGTGAAGCAGTTGTCGCGCGCGGCCTGCATCGAGGGACGCACCTGGGGCTCGAACTACAACGGCGTCTGGGTATCGCAGGGGTGCCGCGGCGAATTCGCGATGGGCGGCGGGTACGGCAGCGGCCCGTATGGCGGTGGCTACGGTGGCCCCAACAACGGTTTCGGGCGCCTGTTCCGCTGCGAATCCAACGACGGTCGCACGCATGAATGCGCAGCCAATACCCGCGCCGGCGTGCAACTCGTGCGCCAGCTGTCGCGCGCCGCCTGCATCCAGGGCCGTACCTGGGGCTACGGCCGCAACGGCATCTGGGTGTCCGACGGTTGCCGCGCCGAATTCCGCAGCTATTGATGGCTCGCTTGATGTTCGAAACCGGCGCCCACGTGGCGCCGGTTCCGTTTCCGGATGGCGGATAATCCGAGCATGGACAACATCCTCGATTTCGACCGTTACGACCGAATCCGCCCGATCCGCTGGACCGGTGAATCCCTGGAACTGCTGGACCAGCGCAACCTGCCGTTCGCGGTGGCTTACGACACCAGCACGACCAGCGACGACGTAGCCGCGGCGATCCACGCACTGACCGTGCGCGGCGCACCGGCGATCGGCATCGCCGCCGCCTGGGGCGTGGTACTGGCGGCGCGCGAGGTGCAGGCCGCCACTGGCCGCGAGGCCGCGCTCGCGCTCGCACCCGCGATGGCCCGCCTCAATGCCTCGCGTCCCACGGCGGTTAACCTTGCCTGGGCACTGGCGCGCATGCAGCGGGCGCTGGAAACCGCCGGCAGCGATTGGCGCGCGGTGCTGGAGCGCGAAGCCCGCGCCATCGAGACCGAAGACCTGGCCGCCAATCGCCACATGGGCGCATTGGGCGCCGCGCTGATCGCGCCGGGCAGCGGCGTGCTGACCCACTGCAATACCGGCTCGCTGGCCACTGCCGGCTTCGGCACCGCGCTCGGGGTGATCCGCGCGGGCGTGGCGGCGGGCCGCATCGACAAGGTGTTCGCTGGCGAGACCCGCCCGTGGAACCAGGGCGCGCGGCTGACCGTGTGGGAACTGCAGCAGGACGGCATCGACGCCACCCTGATCGCTGACGCCGCGGCCTCGCACCTGATGAAGACCGGGAAGGTGCAGTGGGTCATCGTCGGCGCGGACCGCATCTGCGCCAACGGCGATACCGCCAACAAGATCGGCACCTATCAGTTGGCCATCGCCGCGCGCCACCACGGGGTCAAGTTCATGGTGGTCGCACCGTCCTCGACCGTGGACATGGCGACCGCCTCAGGCGAGCTGATCGAGATCGAGGAGCGCGATACCGCGGAGCTCCTGTCCTTCAAGGGCGCGCGAACTGTCTCCGAAGGGGTGCGCGCCTGGAACCCGGTGTTCGATGTTACTCCGCACGATCTGATCGATGCGATCGTGACCGAGCTGGGTGTGGTCGAACGCCCAGATGCGGCGCGGATGCAGGCGCTGTTCAAGCCCTGATCTCGTGCGTTCATTTTCCGGGGATGAGTGGGCGCGGCATGGCGCCTCCTCGACGCGTGCGAACGTCCTGTTCGACGCGTCGCCGCGGGCCATCCATGGCCCGCTCTGCGGCGCCACGCCACACCCACTCACTGCAGAATTTCGCTGCTGGATGAAAAGGCGGTTGGGCGATGTGGCGTTGGGTGCCAAAAAGTCCCGTAACCCATTGATTCTTCGTCGGAATCGACGGTACGGAAGCGTCCCGAAAATGCTATGATTTCACGTTGCTGAAAAGCCCCCCGGAAGTCCTGCGCGGAGTCGCCTCCGCTCGGTCGCCGCGGGTCACGAAAGTTGCTGCACCTTCTGTACGGAACCGGACGCACGATGGCCGAGCTCGCCAAGGAAATCATCCCCGTCAACCTGGAAGACGAGATGCGTCGCAGCTACCTCGATTACGCCATGAGCGTGATCGTGGGGCGCGCCCTCCCGGATGTCCGCGATGGCCTCAAGCCGGTGCACCGGCGCGTGCTGTTCGCCATGCACGAGCTCGGCGCGCACAGCAACAAGCCGTACTACAAGTCCGCCCGCATCGTCGGCGACGTCATCGGTAAATATCACCCGCACGGCGACCAGTCGGTGTACGACACCCTGGTGCGCATGGCGCAGCCGTTCTCGCTGCGCTACCTGCTGGTGGACGGGCAGGGCAACTTCGGTTCGGTCGATGGCGACTCCGCCGCGGCGATGCGTTACACCGAGGCGCGCATGGCGCGGCTCACCCACGAGCTGATGGCCGACATCGACAAGGAAACCGTCGATTTCCAGCCGAACTACGACGAGAAGGAACAGGAACCCACGGTCATGCCGACCCGGTTCCCGAACCTGCTGGTCAACGGGTCCGCGGGCATCGCGGTGGGCATGGCCACCAATATCCCGCCGCACAACCTCAACGAAGTCGTGAACGCGCTGCTGGCGCTGATCGATGATCCGTCGATCGACATCGACGGCCTGATGGAACACATCCCCGGCCCGGACTTCCCCACCGCTGGCATCATCAATGGCGTGGGCGGCATCCACCTGGCCTATCGCACCGGCCGCGGCCGCGTGCGCATGCGCGCCCGCGCGGAGATCGAAGTGGCCGACAACGGCCGCGAGGCGATCGCGGTCAGCGAGATCCCGTACCAGGTCAACAAGGCACGGCTGATCGAGAAGATCGCCGAGCTGGTGAAGGAGAAGAAACTCGAGGGCATCAGCGAGTTGCGCGACGAGTCCGACAAGGACGGCATGCGCATCTACATCGAGGTCAAGCGCGGCGAGTCCGCGGAGGTCGTGCTCAACAACCTCTATTCGCAGACCCAGATGGAGTCGGTGTTCGGCATCAACATGGTGGCGCTGGTCGATGGCCGCCCGCAGCTGCTGAACCTCAAGCAGATCCTGCAGGCCTTCGTCCGCCACCGCCGCGAAGTCGTGACCCGTCGCACCATCTTCGAGTTGCGCAAGGCCCGCGCCCGCGCGCACATCCTGGAAGGCCTGACCGTCGCGCTGGCCAACATCGACGAGATGATCGAGCTGATCAAGACCTCGGCGAATCCGAACGAAGCGCGCGAGCGCATGCTGGCCAAGACCTGGCAGCCGGGCCTGGTCGGCGCGCTGCTCGCCGCCGCGGGCAGCGATGCCTCGCGTCCCGAAGACCTGCCGATGGGCGTTGGCCTGGTCGACGGGGCGTACCAGCTCACCGAGATCCAGGCGCAACAGATCCTGGAGATGCGCCTGCACCGCCTGACCGGGTTGGAGCAGGAGAAGCTGACCGAGGAATACAAGCTGCTGCTGGACACCATCCGTGGCCTGATCGAGATCCTCGAGGATCCGGACGTGCTGCTGCAGGTGATCCGCACCGAGCTGGAGAACGTCAAGGAAGAGTTCGGCGACGCCCGCCGCAGCGAAATCCGCGCGTCGGAAGAAGACCTCGACATCCTCGACCTGATCGCGCCGGAAGACGTGGTGGTCACGCTGTCGCATGCCGGCTATGCCAAGCGCCAGCCGGTCAGCGCGTATCGCGCGCAGCGCCGTGGCGGTCGCGGGCGCAGTGCGGCGGCCACCAAGGACGAGGATTTCATCGACCAGTTGTGGCTGGTCAACACGCATGACACGCTGCTGACCTTCACCAGCAGCGGCAAGGTGTTCTGGCTGCCGGTGCACCAGTTGCCCGACGCCGGTTCCAATGCGCGCGGTCGCCCGATCATCAACTGGATTCCGCTGGAAGCCGGCGAGAAAGTGCAGGCCGTGCTGCCGGTGCGCGAATACGCCGAAGGCCAATACGTGTTCTTCGCCACCCGCGATGGCACGGTCAAGAAGACCCCGCTCACCGAATTCGCGTACCGCCTGGCGCGCGGCAAGAAGGCGATCAACCTGGACGAGGGTGATGCCCTGGTCGGGGTGGCCCTGACCGATGGCCAGCGCGACGTGCTGCTGTTCGCCAGCAACGGCAAGACCGTGCGCTTCGGCGAGGGCAAGGTGCGTTCGACCGGCCGCACCTCGACCGGCGTGCGCGGCATCCGCATGGCCAAGGGCGAGGAAGTGGTCAGCCTCATCGTGGCGGAGTCCGCCGGCGGGATCGAGCTGGACGACGATGTCGGCAACGAGGTGGCTGACGAGGAGGCCATCGAGACGGCAACCGACGTGGTCGAAGTCGCCATCGACGACGGCGCGACTGCGTACATCCTGACCGCGACCGAGAACGGCTACGGCAAGCGCACCCCGCTGGCCGAATACCCGCGCAAGGGTCGCGGCACCCAGGGCGTGATCGGCATCCAGACCAGCGAACGCAACGGCAAGCTGGTCGGCGCGGTCCTGCTGGGCAGCACGGATGAAGTCCTGCTGATTTCCGATGGCGGCACCCTGGTGCGCACGCGCGCGTCGGAGATCTCGCAGGTGGGTCGCAACACCCAGGGCGTGACCCTGATCCGGCTGTCGAAGGGCGAGAAGCTGCAGGCGGTCGAACGCCTCGACGGCTCGCTGGTGGAAGACGTGGAGGTATCCGGCGAGGCGGCTGCCGTGGATGCAATCGATCCACCCGCGGCGCCCTGATCGCACCGTCCCTGGAAGACGAGAGCCCGGCTGAACGCCGGGCTTTTTCTTTGTCCCGGCGTGGGCCGCTTGCCTCCCCGATCCGCGTCCTATACTCCAGACCGCCTGGCATGGATGGAAGCGAAATGCGAACCGAACGGATGTCGATGGTGCGCGCCTTGCGCCCGGTACTCGCGGCGCTGCTGGCGGCAGCGCTGGTCGTGGGCTTGCCAGCCTGCAAACGCAACCCGTCGGGTGACCTGCCCGCGACCAGCGGCGAGGCGATCCAGGCCAAGCGCGAAGAGGTCAAGGGGTTCGCGGTGGTCCGCGCCTATCCGGACCAGGGACGCGACACCCTGGCGATCGCGGTCGAGTTCTCAAGGCCGCTGGTCGGCACCCAGGATTTCGACAAGCTGCTGACCTTCGACGCGGCCGCCAGCAACGAGGAAAGCAGTTGGACGCTGGACGACGACGGCAAGATCCTCCGCTTCCCGCACGTCGAACCCAACAAGACCTACACCCTCACCATCGCCGCTGCACTGACGGCTGCAGACGGCAGCAAGATCGGCCGCGACATCGAGATGAAGGTGTTCACCGGCGAACTGGAGCCGGCGGTCGGCTTCGCCTCGCAGGGCAGCGTGTTGCCGGCGAAGGATTCGCGCGGCTTGCCGGTGGTCTCGGTCAACGTGGCCGAGGTCGATGTCGAATTCCTGCGCGTGCGCGAAGCTTCGCTGCCGCGCTTCTTCGCCGAATACCAGCGTGGCGGCCGTCGCGGCAGTTGGGAACTCGACCCGTCCTGGTACGACGAAAGCGACGAGGACAGTCGCCCGCCGATCTCCAAGCTGGCCGAGCCGGTCTACGTCAATCGATTCGTACTGGGCGGCGCACGCAACGAGCGCGTGGTGACCCATCTGCCGGTGCAGGACATCGCCGAACTGCAGCAGCCCGGCCTGTATTTCGCGGTGATGAAGAAGGCCGGCGCGTTCAAGGACGATTACGACACCGCGTTCTTCACCGTCAGCGACATCGGCCTGCACGTGCGCGCCTACAAGGACAAGCTCTTCGTGCACACCGCCTCGCTGGCGGACGGCGACCCGCTGGCGAATGCCGAGTTGCGGGTTCTGGATGCGCGCGGCGAGCCGGTGTTCAAGGGCAAGACCGACGGCAATGGCAACGCCCTGCTGGACTACACCCTGGATGCCGGGCACGTGCTCACCGCGGCGCGCGGCAAGGACGTGTCGATGCTGCCGTTCAACCAGCCGGCACTGGACCTGTCCGAGTTCGCGGTCAGCGGTCGTGGGCAGGCCTGGTTCGACGTGTTCGCCTGGTCGGGTCGCGACCTCTATCGTCCCGGCGAAACCGTGCGGGTCTCCGCGCTGCTGCGCGACAACGACGGCAAGCCGGTGGTGACCAAGAACGGCAAGGCGCAGTCCCTGTTCGTGCGCCTCAAGCAGCCGGACGGCAAGACCTTCGTCGAGTCCCGCATCGAACCCGGCGCACAGGGGTATTTCCGCTTCGAGAAGGCGATCCCGGTCGAAGCGCCGACCGGCAAGTGGCAGGTCGAATTCCGCACCGACCCGGCCAGCAAGGAAGCGGTGCAGGGCATGGCCCTGCGCATCGAGGAATTCCTGCCGGAACGCATGAAGCTGGACCTGGACAGCGCGGATCCGCTCCTGCATCCGGGTGAACCGTTGCGCCTGCGCGCCACCGGCGCCTACCTCTACGGCGCACCGGCATCCGGCAACCGCTTCACCGCCAAACTCGCGGTCATGGTGGACCAGCATCCGCTGGCACAGGCCAAGGGCTATTTCTTCGGCGACCCCACGGTGGAATTGCCGAAGGAAGCCAAGGACGTGGTCGAAGGCACGCTGGACGCCGAAGGCAAGCTGGCCCAGGACATCGCCCTGCCGGTGGAAGTGAAGGGCAATACCCCGGTGAAGGCGATCGTCTCCGGCAGCCTGTACGAATCCGGCGGCCGCAGCGTCAACCGCAGCGTGGAACGCGTGCTGTGGCCGGCTGATGCGCTGGTGGGCGTGCGCCCGTTGTTCGATGACGAAGATGGCGCCGACGTGAATGCCAACGCGCGCTTCGAGCTGATGCGCTTCGGCCCCGATGGCACGCCGCGCCCGCTGAAGGGCCTGAAGGTGACCCTGGTGCGCGAGCATCGCGATTACCACTGGAGCCATGACGACGACACCGGCTGGGACTACGACTTCACCCGCCGCTTCGAGAACGTGCAGGTGCGGACGCTGGATGCGGGCACGACCGCGGTGCGCTTCGATTTCCCGGTCGAGTGGGGCGAATACCGCATCGACGTGCTCGATCCCGTGACCAAGCTGACGTCGCGCTATCCGTTCCACGCCGGCTGGGGTTGGGACGATGCCAACCGCGGCCTCGACGCGCGTCCGGACAAGGTCAAGCTGGCGCTCGACAAGACCGCGTACCGCGCCGGCGACACGCTGAAGGCGACACTCACCCCGCCGCATGCGGGCAAGGGCCTGCTGCTGGTGGAAAGCGACCGCATGCTGTTCGTGCAGGCGATCGACGTGAAGCCGGGGACCGTGGTCGAAGTCCCGGTGACGAAGGAGTGGGAACGCCACGATGTCTATGTCACCGCCCTGGTGTTCCGCGGCGGCAGCGCGACCAGCAAGATCACCCCGGCACGCGCGGTCGGCGTGGCCTTCGTGCCGATGGACCGGCGTGACCGCAAGGTCGCGGTGGGCCTGGCGGTGAAGCCACGGGTGCGGCCCGAGCAGCCGTTGCAGGTCACCGTCAGCGTACCCGCGCTCGCTGGCAAGCAGGCGTATGCGACGGTGTCCGCGGTCGATGTCGGCATCCTCAACATCACCCGCTTCCCGGTGCCGGATGCGAACGCGCATTTCTTCGCCCAGCGCCGGCTTGGCGTGGATGCGTACGACATCTATGGACGGGTGATCGAGAGCTTCGAAGGCGGCATCGCCAAACTGCGCTTCGGTGGCGACATGCCGCTGGCCGCGTTGCCGCAGGCGCGGCGACCGACGGCGCGGGTGCAGACCGTCGACCTGTTCGCCGGCCCGGTACAACTCGATGCGAAGGGCAATGCGCGGGTCTCGTTGGCGGTGCCGGATTTCAACGGAACCCTGCGGGTCTCGGCGCTGGTGTACTCGGACACGCAATACGGCAATCGCGATGCCGAGACGGTGGTGCGCGCGCCGATCGTGGCCGAGGCCAGCATGCCGCGGGTGATGGCGCCGGGCGACCGCGCCACGGTCACCCTGGACATCACCAACTTCACGGGCAAGCCCGGCGAGTTCAAGGTGCGGGTGGACGGCATCGGCCCGGCATCCGTCGGCGAGGGCAGCCGCACGCTGCAGCTTGCCGGCGAAGCCAAGTCCACGTTGAGTTTCCCGCTCGCCGCGCAAGAGGGGTACAGCGTGGCGCAGGTGCGCGTGCGGGTGGATGGCAACGGGGCCAAGGTCGACCGCAAGTACGACCTGCCGGTGCGACCGGCGTGGCCGTCGGTGGTGCGTTCGCGCACCCAGGTGCTGGGCGAAGGGGCTGCCGCGACGATGGATGCCGGCTTCGCTGAAGGCCTGATGCCGGGCTCCGTGAGCGCGCGGATGCAGGTCAGCGCGGTGCCGCCGATCCCGTTCGCCGCCGCGCTCAAGGGCGCGCTGGACTATCCGTATGGATGCGCAGAACAGACCACCAGCAAGGGTTACGCGGCGCTGCTGCTGGATGCCGCCAGTGCAAAGCAGTTCGGCGTGGGCGGGCTGGATGCGGCCAAGCGGCGTGCGCGGATGGAAGGCGCGTTCGGACGGCTGGCGTCGATGCAGGTCGCGTCCGGGCATTTCTCGATGTGGGGCAGCGACGATTACGTCGATCCCGCGTTGACGCCGTACATCGTCGAGTTCCTGCTGGACGCGCGCGAGGGTGGCTTCGCCGTTCCCGACGCGGTGCTGCAGAAGGCCCTGCAACGGCTCAGCGAGGACCTGCTGGCCGGCGGCCACGAGTTCTACGGCCGCGATCATCGCGAGTACCTGAAATTCGCCTACCAGGCGCAAGCGGGTTATGCGTTGGCACGGGTGAATCGCGCGCCGCTTGGCACCCTGCGCGCGTTGTACGACAACGAGCGCAAGAAGGCGTTGAAGGGCCTGCCGCTGGTGCAGCTTGGCCTGGCGCTGGCGATGCAGGGCGACAAGGTGCGCGGGCAGAAGGCGATCGCCGAAGGCTTCGCGTTCGCGGGCGACCGCGTGGGCTACCTCGGCGACTACGGCAGCCCGCTGCGCGACATGGCGCTGATGATCGCGCTCACCCACGAGCGTGGTTACGCCAAGCCCGCCTTCGACGCCAGGGTGATCGACCTCGGTCGCGACCTCGACGCACGTCGCAACGCGCCGTGGTTCTACCTCAGCACGCAGGAGCAAATCGCGCTGGCGCGCCTCGGCAAGGCCTTGCTGGCCGACCAGAAGAAGCAGGTGGCCGGCACGCTGACCACTGCGGCAGGCAACGAAGTCATCGCCGCGGCCAAGGCCTTCGGTCGCGATTTCGATTTCACCGCGCTGGCCAGTGGCGTGCGGTTCCTGCCGCAGGGCGAGCCGCCGTTCTACGCCAGCCTGGACGTGGCCGGGGTGCCACGCAGCGCGCCGGCGGCGGATGCCAGCGTGATCAAGGTCGAGCGCAGCCTGTTCGGCACCGATGGCAAGCCGTGGACACCGCGGCCACTGAAGGAAGGCGAGGCCTTGATCGTCCGCGTCAGCATCACCGCCGACCGCGACATGCCGGATGCCTTGCTCACCGACCTGTTGCCGGCCGGCCTGGAGATCGAGAATTTCAACCTGGGCGACGGCAAGCAGTGGGCCGACGTGGTGGTGGACGGCGTCGACATCACCTCGCGCGGCAGCGAAGCCGAGATCCGCCACGAGGAGTTCCGCGACGACCGCTACATCGCCGCCTTGAAGCTGAGTGCGGGGAGCCCGGCGCGCCTGTTCTACCTGGTGCGCGCGGTCACGCCGGGCACCTATACCGCGCCACCGTCGCTGGTCGAGGACATGTATCGACCCGCACTGCGTGGCGTTGGCAAGGCGGTGCCGGCGACGGTCACGGTGGTGCAACCTTGATGTTCGTTCCTTCTCCCGCGTTGCGGGAGGCCATGTTTGTTTTTCCTTCTCCCGCTTTGCGGTAGAAGGTGCCCGAACGGCGGATGAGGGTGTCTTGATCGTTGGAAGCCCACCCTCACCCCCGCCCCCTCCCGCAAGCGGGAGAGTGGGCAGGGCAAGACGCCTGCTGCCCTGGCTGCGCTGGGGCAGCGTCGCCTTGCTGTCGGCCTTGCTGCTGCTCGACCTGCTGTTCCCGCTGCCGTTGCCGACCCGGCGCGATACCAGCGTCGTGGTCCTGGCACGCGATGGCAGCCCCTTGCGCGCGTTCGCCGATGCGCAAGGCATTTGGCGCTATCCGACCACGCCGGAACGGGTCTCGCCGCTGTACGTGCAGGCGTTGCTGGCCTACGAGGATCGCTGGTTCTGGAAGCACCCCGGCATCAATCCCGTGGCGTTGTTGCGCGCCGGCGGCCAGGTGCTGGGCAACCGGCGGATCGTCTCGGGTGGCTCGACGCTGACCATGCAGGTGGCCAGGATCCTCGATCCCGGCCTGCGTGGATCACGCACGCGAACGCCGCTGGGCAAGCTGCGCCAGGCGCTGCGCGCCGTGCAACTGGAAGCGCATCTGTCGAAGCGCGAGATCCTCACCCTCTACCTGGAACGCGCGCCGTTCGGCGGCACCATCGAAGGCGTGGAAGCGGCGAGTTGGGCCTACCTCGGCAAGCCCGCCGCGCGGCTTTCGCATGCGGAGGCTGCGCTGCTCGCCGTGCTGCCGCAGGCGCCAAGCCGACTGCGTCCCGACCGCTCGCCCGACGCCGCCCGCCAGGCGCGCGACAAGCTGCTGGCGCGGATGGCGAGCAGCGGCACGTGGACACGAGCGCAGGTCGACGACGCACGCATCGAGGGCGTTGTCTCGCGCCGCCTGAGGCCGCCGATGGACGCGGCCTTGCTGGCCCAGCGCCTGCGCACCACCTACCCGAAGGCGGAACGCATCGCCTCCACGCTGGATGCCTCGTTGCAGCGCACCCTGGAGGAGCGCGTATCCACGTATTTCTCCGACCTGCCACCGCGTACGTCGGCAGCCCTGCTGGTGGTCGATAACGCCACGCTGGAAGCGCGCGCCTATGTCGGATCGGTGGCGTTCGGCGACAAGCCGCGCCTCGGCCATGTCGACATGGTCCAGGCGTGGCGCTCGCCGGGCTCCACGCTCAAGCCGTTCCTGTACGGCATGGCGCTGGACGCCGGGATGATCCATTCGGAAAGCCTGTTGGTCGACGCGCCGCAGGCGTTCGGCGGCTACCGGCCCTCCAATTTCGACGCCGCCTTCAACGGCCCGGTGGGAGCGGCCACGGCGCTGCGGCTGTCGCTCAACGTGCCGGCGGTGGACCTGCTGGAACGCGTCGGGCCGGCGCGGTTCGCCGCGCGGTTGGAACATGCCGGCATCGCCCTGAAATTCCCGCGTGGCGCGTCGCCCAACCTGTCGATGATCCTGGGCGGCACCGGCGCGCGGCTGGAGGACCTGGTCGGTGCTTTCGCGGCCCTGCATCGCGACGGCATCGCCGGCCGCGTGCGCTATTCGCCTGCGGATCCGCGGATCGAGCGCCGCCTGCTGTCGCCCGGCGCGGCGTGGATCGTGCGCGAGGTCTTGGCCGCCAATCCGCGTCCCGGCGAAAGCGAGGGCACCTTCGACACCGGCCGGCGCCCGCGCGTTGCATGGAAAACCGGCACCAGCTATGGCTACCGCGATGCCTGGGCGATCGGCGGGACGCGCCGTTACACGGTGGGTGTGTGGGTGGGGCGTCCGGATGGCACGCCGATGCCGGGCCAATACGGCGCGGTGACCGCGCTGCCGTTGCTGTTCGAAGTGGTCGACAGCCTGCCGCGGCAACCCGGCGATGCCGGGCGCGTGCCGAAACCGGCCAGCGTCGCGGAGGCCGATGTCTGCTGGCCGCTGGGCACCGCCGCCGACGCGCAGCCGGCCGCGCTGTGCCAGAAGCGGATGCCGGCATGGGTGCTGGACGGGGTGGTCCCGCCGACCTTCGCCGAACGCGACGCGCGGCTGTGGAATCCGGGCATCGAGCGCTTCCAGGTGGATGCGACCAGCGGCCGGCGGCTGTCGGCGGATTGCAGCTTGCCGCATGAGGCGCGGGCGGCCGAGATCGCGCGCTGGCCGGCGCTGGCATCGCCCTGGTTGCCTGCCGCGTGGCGCGAGGCCTCGCGCCTGCCACCACTGGCCGGGGACTGCGGCGACGACGGCCGCGATGCCGGCACGGCCTTGCGCATCGAAGGCCTCAACGAGGGCGCGACCCTGGTCTCGCCGCCCGGTGGCGATGGCGGCGTGCGCCTGTCATTGCGTGCGCTGGGCGGCGAGGGTCGCGTGCAATGGTTGCTGGACGGCCGCTGGATCGGCGAAACCGATGGCGGCCGCTCGCTGGTGCATGTCTTCGACACGCCCGGCGCGCATGAACTGACCGCGCTGGCCGATTCCGGCGCATGGCACGGCATCCGCTTCAGCATGCTGGCGCCGGCGCGCTGAGCCGCCGGCACGGCGACCGCATCAGCCCGGCAGGTGCGCCAGTACGTTCTCCGCCGACGAGACGCGGAACTCGCCGGGCGCTTCCACGAACAGCTCGCGCACCACGCCGTCCTCGGCGTACAGCGCGAAGCGCTTGCTGCGCGTGCCCATGCCGAAGCCGCTGGCGTCCATCTCCAGGCCCAGTGCGCGGGTGAATTCGGCATTGCCGTCGGCGAGCATGCGCATGCCGGCCGGGACGTGCTGGCTTTCGCCCCAGGCCTGCATCACGAACGGATCGTTGACCGCCATGCAGGCGACCTCGATGCCGCGCTCGCGGAACGCGTCGAAGTGCTCGACGAAGCCGGGCAGGTGGCGTTCCGAACAGGTCGGGGTGAACGCGCCCGGCACCGAGAACAGCACCAGCTTGCGGCCCTCGAACAGGGTGAGGGTGTCGATCTTGTGCACGCCATCGGCGACGTACTGCAGGATCGCCTCGGGAATGCGTTCGCCGGGTTGAATCGACATGGCGGGACCTCATCTTGGCTGGGTGCGCCAGTCTACCTGTCGTGCATGGGGCGATCGGTTAACCTCGTCCGCGATTGGCGGCAGGGAGCGCGCATGGAATTCAAGGATTACTACGGGGTGCTGGGCGTGGAGCCCAGCGCGGGCGATGCCGAGATCAAGACCGCGTATCGGCGGCTGGCGCGCAAGTTCCACCCCGACGTCAGCAAGGAAGTTGGCGCCGAGGAGAAGTTCAAGGCGGTCAACGAGGCCTACGAGGCGCTGCGCGACCCGGAGAAGCGCAAGGCCTACGACCAGTTGCGGGCCGGCGGGTATCGGCCGGGCGACCAGGTGCGACCACCCCCCGGCGGTTTCCGCGGCGGGCCGGGCGGGCACCCTGATTTCGACGAGATCTTCGCCGGCGGTGGCGCTGGCGGTGGCTTCTCCGATTTCTTCGAAAGCATGTTCGGGCGCGGCCGTGCCGGTGCCGGTGCGCGCGGGCCGCAGGCCGGCGGGCAGCCGCGCGACGGCACGACCCGCGCAAAGCTCGCGGTGCCGCTGGAGTCGGTGTATGCCGGCGGCAACGTGCGCATCGGCGTCAACGGGCGCACCCTCGAGGTACGCGTGCCCAAGGGCATCAAGCCCGGGCAGTCGATCCGGCTCGCGCGGCAAGGCAACAACGGCGGCGACCTGCTGCTGGAGATCGAATATGCCGCGCACCCACGGTTCGAGGTCGATGGCCGCAACGTGATCCACGTGCTCCCGGTGGCCCCCTGGGAAGCAGCGCTGGGCGCGACGCTCAGCGTGCCGACCCTGGGCGGCTCGGTGGAACTCAAGATCCCCGCGGATTCGGAGGCCGGCCGCAAGCTGCGCCTGCGTGGACGGGGCCTGCCGGGTGGCACGCAGGGCGCGGATGGCGACCAGATCGTCGAGCTGGAAATCCTCGCCCCGCGCGCGCATGACGATGCCCAGCGCGCGGCCTACGCGACGATGCGGGACGCGTTCGGCGACGACTGGCGGCGCGCCTGAGCGGGAGCCGGTTGGCCTGGCAGCAGACACGAGAACGCCGGCATTTCGCCGGCGCCTTCGTTTTCGCGAATGGTTCGGTATGCCGCGGGGTTGCGGCTGCCGCAGGGCTCAGGCCAGGTACTGGACGATCAGTTCCGAGAGCTCGGATTCGCTGAACGGCTTGGTGATATAGGCCTTCGCGCCCTGGCGCATGCCCCAGACGCGGTCCGTGTCCTGGTCCTTGGTGGTCACCAGGATCACCGGGATGTGCTTGGTGGTGGGCTCGCGGGTGATCGAGCGCGTGGCCTGGAAGCCGTTGAGGTTCGGCATCACCACGTCCATCAGGATCAGGTCCGGGATTTCGCGCTTCGCGGCTTCCACGCCGGCGGCGCCGTCCTCGGCGGTCAGTGCGTCGTGGCCCAGCTTTTCGACGATGCGGCGGATGCCCATCAATTGGGAGGGCGAGTCGTCGACGATCAGGATGCGTGCCATGGAGTTCCCCGTGTTTGTGCCGATTGTAGCGGGCGCGTGAATGCCCGCAAGCCGGTCAGGCCGATTCCGCGAGGCGCACCACGGTCCGGCCCAGGGAATCGCCCGCAAGCATCGTGGCGAAGACCCCGGGAAGTCCGTCCAGCGTGGTTTCGCGGGTGCAGATCGCCTCCAGACCAGCGGGCTTCCAGTCCGACGAAAGGCGCCGCCAGACCTCGTCGCGCAGGTCGCGCGCGGTGCCGGCCGAGGCCACCCCGAGCAGCGACACGCCGCGGATGATGAAGGGCATCACCGTGGCATGCAGTTCGTGGCTGGCGGCCAGGCCAGCGGTCGCCACGTTGCCGTACGGCACGGTCTGCGCCAGCAGTGCGGCCAGCATCGGCCCGCCCACGTTGTCCAGGCCGCCACCGAAGCGGGCGGTGTCCATCGGGCGGGTCGTGGCCAGCGCGTCGCGCCCGAGCACCTCGCTCGCGCCGAGCGACTTCAGATACCCGGCCTGGCCGGCCTTGCCGCTGATCGCGTGCACGTCGTAACCGGCCTTGCTGAAGATCGCGATCGCCAGCGAACCCACGCCGCCGGTGGCGCCGGTGACCGCCAATGGCCCCAACGACGGCGACTGCCGGTTGTCTTCCATGCGCAGCAGCGCCAGCGCCGCCGTGAAGCCGGCGGTGCCCAGGATCATCGACTCGCGCAAGCTGAGCCCGGTCGGCAGGGCGACGACCCACTTCGATTCCAGTCGCGCGTACTCGGCGTAGCCGCCGTCGCGCGTCTCCGACAGCCCGCTGCCCGTGACCAGGACCGCATCGCCCTCCTTGAAGGCCGGGTCGGTCGAGGCGACCACGTGGCCGGCCACGTCGATGCCACCGACCAGCGGGAAGCGCCGCAGGATCTTGCCCTGGCCGGTGCCGGCCAGCGCATCCTTGAAGTTGACCGAGGAATACGCGCCCTTGACGATGACTTCACCGGCATTGAGGTCGTCCAGCGAAATCGCCTCGATGCCGCTGCGGTAGCCCTGGGCGTCGTCGTGGATGCGGAACGCGCGGAAATTCGCGGGAACGCTCATACATCCTCCGGCGTGAGCTTGAGTTGGCTGCGACGCTTCTCGTCCAGCCATTTGTCGGCCTGCGCCGGCACGTAGCCGCGCATCCATGCAAGCAGGGCGTCGATGTCCTCGCCATGCCAAAGGTCGTCGCGCTGTTCGGCGTGCAGGAAGCGCTCGCGCACCATGGTGTCCAGCATCGCCATCAAGGGCTGCCAGAAGCCGTTGACGTCGAGGAAGGCGCAGGGCTTCTTGCCCAGGCCAAGTTGCCGCCAGGTCAGCATCTCGAACATTTCGTCCAGCGTGCCGAAACCGCCGGGCAGGGCGACGAACCCATCGGACAGCTCGAACATCCGCGCCTTGCGCGTATGCATGGAATCGACGACTTCGAGGCGGGTGACGCCGCGATGGGCGACTTCCCAGTCGACCAGTTGCTGCGGGATCACGCCGATGACCTCACCGCCGTTCGCCAGCACGGCGTCCGCGACGATGCCCATCAGGCCGACGTTGCCGCCGCCGTACACCAGGGCGATGCCGTCAGCGGCGAGGCGTGCGCCGAGTGCTTCCGCTTGCGCGGCGTAAGCCGGATCGTTGCCGGCATTGGAACCGCAGTACACGCAGATCGTTTTCATGTCGCGATTATCGTCCTGGAAACGAAACGGCGCGCCGAAGCGCGCCGTTTCATGTAGATCAGGCCACGCTCAGTTGGCCTTGTGGATTGCCCGCTTGTGCACCGCCATCGCCGCATCGTGCACGGCTTCGGACAGTGATGGATGCGCGTGGCAGATACGCGCCAGGTCGTCGGCACTGCCCTTGAACTCCATCGCCAGCACGCCTTCGTGGACCAGCTCGGAGACGTTCACGCCAACCAGGTGCATGCCCAGGATGGTGTCGGTCTCGGCATGCGCCAGCACCTTCACGAAGCCCGCCGGCTCGGCCATCGCCACCGCGCGGCCCACCGCGGCGAACGGGAAGCTGCCGGCCTTGTACGGGATGCCTTCCGCCTTCAGCTGCTCCTCGGTCTTGCCGACCCACGCGATTTCCGGCTCGGTGTAGATCACCCACGGAATGGTGTCGAAATTGACGTGGCCGGGCAGGCCGGCGATCAATTCCGCAACCGCGATGCCTTCCTCGAAGCCCTTGTGGGCGAGCATCGGCCCGCGCACGCAGTCGCCGATCGCCCATACGCCGTCCACGCCGGTGTGGCAGTGCTCGTCCACTTCCACCTGGCCACGCTCGTTGAGCTTCACGCCGGTGCCGTCCGCCAGCAGGCCCTTGCTCGCCGCGCGGCGGCCCACGGCCACCAGCAGCTTGTCGACCACCAGTTCCTGCGCCGCGCCCTTGTCGTCGGTGTAGCTGATGTGCACGCCATCGGCCTTGACCTCGGTGGCGGTGCACTTGCAGCCCAACCTGATGTCCAGGCCCTGCTTCTTGAACTCGCGCGCGGCGACCTTCGCCACTTCGGCGTCGGCGGCGGCAAGGAAATTCGGCAGGCCTTCCAGGATGGTCACTTCGGACCCCAGGCGCTTCCACACGCTGCCCAGCTCCAGCCCGATCACGCCGGCGCCGATCACGCCCAGGCGCTTCGGCACGGTCTCGAGATCCAGCGCGCCGACGTTGTCGATGATGTGCTCGCCGAACTTCGCGAACGGCAGTTCGATCGAGTCCGAACCGGCCGCCAGGATCACGTTGGTGCCCTTCAGTTCGACTTCGCTGCCATCGTGCTGCTTCACCTTGACGATGTTGCCCGGCTGCAACTGGCCGAAGCCATGGAACGCGCTCACCTTGTTCGCCTTGAACAGCGCGGCGATGCCGCCGGTGAACTGCTTCACGATGCCGTCCTTGCGGGCGACCATCCTGGCCACGTCGATCGCCGGCTTCTCGAAGCTGATGCCGTGCTGGTCGAAGATATGGCCCATGTTCCAGAACTGGCGGCTGGAATCCAGCAGCGCCTTGGACGGGATGCAGCCGACGCGCAGGCAGGTACCGCCGAGCGCCGGCTTGCCGTCCTTGCCCAGCGCGGCATCGATGCAGGCGGTCTTCAGGCCCAGCTGGGCGGCGCGGATCGCGGCGTGGTAGCCGGCCGGGCCGGCACCGATCACGACGACATCGAAATTCTGCACTTCACTCATTGCACTTCTTCCTTAACGTTCAAACAGGAAGCCCCGCATGGCGGGGCTTCGTGCGATCACATGCCCAGCAGCATCCGGTGCGGATTCTCGAGCTGGTTCTTGATGTCGACCAGGAACAGCACCGCGTCCTTGCCGTCGATGATGCGATGGTCGTAGCTCAGCGCGATGTACATCATCGGCGCGGCGACGACCTGGCCGTTCTCGACGATGGCGCGCTCCTTGATGGCGTGCATGCCCAGGATCGCGCTCTGCGGCGGGTTGACGATCGGGGTGGACATCAGCGAACCGAAGGTGCCGCCGTTGGTGATGGTGAAGGTGCCGCCCTGCAGGTCGTCCAGGCCGAGCTTGCCGTCGCGCGCCTTCTTCGCATACCCGGCGATCGCGCTTTCGATGTCGGCGAAGCCCATCCGCTCGACGTTGCGCAGCACCGGCGTGACCAGGCCCTTGTCGGTCGATACCGCGATGCTGATATCGGCGTAGCCGTGGTAGATCACGTCGCTGCCGTCGACCGAGGCATTGACGATCGGGTGGCGCTGCAACGCGTTGGCGGCGGCCTTGGCGAAGAAGCTCATGAAGCCGAGCTTGATGCCGTTGGCCTTCTCGAACGACTCGCCCAGCTCCTTGCGCATCGCCATGACCTTGCCGAGGTTGACCTCGTTGAACGAGGTCAGCATCGCGATGCTGTTCTTCGACTGCATCAGGCGCTCGGCGATGCGGGTGCGCATGCGGGTCATCGGCACGCGCTCTTCCGGGCGCGCGCCGCCGGACACGCCGGCGGTCTTGCCGCTGGCGTAATTGACGATGTCTTCCTTGGTGACCATGCCGCGACGGCCGGTGCCTTCCACCTGCGCCGGATCGACGCCGGCCGTGGTGGCGGCGAAACGGGCGCCCGGCGGGAGGTCGCCAGCGGCCGGTGCCGGGGTGGTGCTGGCCGGAGCGGCGGCGTGCGCTGCGGCGGCCTGGGCCTTCGGTTGCACCTCATCGGCGCCCGCGGCGGGGGCGGCCTTCGCTGCCTCGGCTGCAGGTGCCGCGGCCACGGCACCTTCCTCGATCACCGCGATCAGCTGCTGGCTGGTCACGGTGGCGCCTGCTTCGAACTTGATTTCCTTGAGCACGCCATCGACCGGCGAGGGCACTTCCAGGACGACCTTGTCGGTTTCCAGGTCGAGCAGGTTCTCGTCGCGCTTGACCGCGTCGCCGGCCTTCTTGTGCCAGGTGGCGATGGTGGCGTCGGACACGGATTCGGGGAGAACCGGAACTTTGACTTCGGTGGCCATGAGGGCGTCCTGTCGGGTATGCGTTGGAATGGTGGTGCGAAGGGGTTTATTCGGCCGTGATCTCGGCGCCGGCCGGGTTGACCAGGGCGTCGGCGACCAGCTTGTTCTGCTCGGCCACGTGCTCGGCCAGGTGGCCGGCGGCGGGCGAGGGCGAACGCGGGCGACCGGCGTAGGTCAGCGTCTGCTTGCCCTGCAGGCAAGCCTGCAGGTGGTGCCGGATCTGGTACCACGCGCCCTGGTTCTGCGGCTCTTCCTGGCACCAGACGACTTCATTGGCGGAGGCGAAGCGCTTGAGTTCGGCGGCCAGTTCCGGCCGCGGGAACGGGTACAACTGCTCGGCGCGGACCAAGGCGACATCGGTGATGCCCTGCTTCTGCGCTTCGTCCAGCAGGTCGTAGTAGACCTTGCCGGAACAGACGACCACACGGCGCACCTTCTTCGAGGTCGCGTTCGTGTCGGGGATCAGGCGCTGGAACTCGCCATTCGCCAGCTCGTCGAGCGTAGAAACCGCCAGCTTGTGGCGGAGCAGGGACTTCGGCGTCATCACCACCAGCGGCTTGCGCGTGCCCATGCGCATCTGCCGGCGGATCATGTGGAAATCCTGCGCCGGCGTGGTCGGCGCGCAGACGATCATGTTCTCCAGCGCGCACAACTGCAGGAAACGCTCAAGGCGCGCCGAGCTGTGTTCCGGGCCCTGGCCTTCGTAACCATGCGGCAGGAACAGCGCCAGGCCGCACAGGCGGTCCCACTTGGCTTCGCCGGAGGAGAGGAACTGGTCGATGACGACCTGGGCACCGTTGGCGAAATCGCCGAACTGGCCTTCCCAGATGTCCAGCGTCATCGGGTCGGCGGTCGCGTAGCCGTACTCGAACGCCATCACCGCCTCCTCGCTGAGCAGCGAATCGATGATGGTCACGTCTTCCGGGCTGCGGGCCGGCGTGTCCTTCAGCAGTTCGCGCAGCGGCAGGTAGTAATTGTCCGTGGACTGGTCGTGCAGGATCGCGTGGCGATGGAAGAACGTGCCGCGGCCGCAGTCCTGGCCGACCAGGCGCAGGCGATAGCCCTCGTTCACCAGCGTCGCGTAGGCCAGGTTCTCGGCGAAGCCCCAGTCGCCGGCCTGTTCGCCGGCCGCCATCTTGCGGCGGTCCTCGTAGATCTTGGCCACGCGCGGGTGCAGCTTGACCGCGTCCGGGATCGCATTGATGCGGGTCGCCAATGCATCCAGGGTGGCGCGCTCGACGCGGGTATCGACCGGATCGGACAGTTTCGCCGACAGGTACGGACTCCAGTCGATGGTGAATTCGTCGGCCTTGACCTGCACCACGTCGGTGGTGACGTCGCCGGCGTCCAGCGTATTGCGATAACCGTCGACCAGCGCCTGCGACGCGGCCGCGGGCACGCTGCCTTCGCCGTCCAGCCGCGCGGCGTACAGCTCGCGGGTGGTCTTCATCGCGCGGATCTTCTGGTACATCAGCGGCTGGGTCGCAGCCGGCTCATCGGCCTCGTTGTGGCCGTGGCGGCGGTAGCAGACCAGGTCGATGACCACGTCCTTGCCGAAGCGCTGGCGGAAATCGAAGGCCATCTCGGACACGAAGGCCACGGCTTCCGGATCGTCGCCGTTCACGTGCAGGATCGGCGCGCCGATCATCTTCGCCACGTCGGTGCAGTACAGGGTCGAACGCGCATCTTCCGCCGCGCTGGTGGTGAAGCCGACCTGGTTGTTGATCACCACGTGGACGGTGCCGCCGACGCGGAAGCCGCGCGCCTGCGACATCTGGAACAGTTCCATCACCACGCCCTGGCCGGCGAACGCGGCATCGCCGTGCAGCAGGATCGGCAGGACCTGCTTGCGCTCCTTGTCGTTGCGGCGCAGTTGGCGCGAACGCACGCTGCCGACCACCACCGGATCCACGATCTCCAGGTGCGACGGGTTGAACGCCAGCGCCAGGTGGACCGGACCGCCGGGGGTGGCGATGTCGGCGGAGAAGCCCATGTGGTACTTCACGTCGCCGGTGTGCGCGTGGTCGCCGGCGCGGCTGTGCTCGAACTTGCCTTCGAACTCGTCGAACAGCTTGCGCGGCGGCTTGCCCATCGTGTTGACGAGGACGTTGAGACGACCGCGGTGGGCCATGCCGATCACGATGTCCTTGACCCCGTCGCCGCCGGCGCGCTGGATCATCACGTCCAGCATCGGGATCAGGCTGTCGCCGCCTTCCAGCGAGAAGCGCTTCTGGCCGACGTATTTGGTGTGCAGGTAGCGCTCCAGCCCCTCGGCCGCGGTCAGGCGTTCGAGGATGCGCTGCTTGTCGGCGGCCGTGCGGCCGTAGTTGCCGCCGGCGGCTTCCAGGCGCTCGTACATCCAGCGGCGCTGTTCGGCGTCGGTGATGTGCATGAACTCGGCGCCGACGCTGCCGGCATAGGTCGCCTTGAGCAGGTTGACCAGCTCCCCCAGCTTCATCCGCTCGCGACCGGCCACGCCGCCGGTGCTGAATTCGCTCCCGGTGTCGCTTTCGGACAGGCGATGGAAGCCCAGCGCCAGGTCCGGCGCCTCGGGTTTCGGCGTCAGGCCCAGCGGATCGAGGTTGGCGGCCAGGTGCCCGCGCGAACGGTAGGCGGTGATCAGCTTGCCGACGCCGCGCTCGCGCTCGTCGCCCACGCCGCTTGCCGCGGTGACCACGCCACGCGCGGCCAGCCGGCCGGCCTGGGCGATCTGCTCGATGACGGCGGAGTGCGGGATGTCGCCGGCTTCGCGGCCCTTGAGCCCATCGAAATACTGCCGCCACTTGGCATCGACGCTGTCCGGGGCGACCAGGTATTGCTCGTAGAGATCCTCCACATAGGCGCCATTGGCACCGAGTTGGGAGGTCTGGGCAAACTGCTTCAGGAGACTGTCCACCATGGCGTGGCTAGCGGCCTTGCGATAAGTGATTGATCCGGATGAAGTTGCCATCCGGTGCGGGCCCGATGAATGGGCGGGCGAAAGGATCGGAATTATAGCCGGAGCGGCTTGCGCACCGCATCACATCCCTTCGTCGAAGGGGCAGGGGTTCACAGTCCGAGCGCCCGGTATTCGCTGACCGGGCGCGAACGCTGCCAGGCATCGTCGAAGCGCGTGGCCAGTTGCCGGACCTTCGCCGGGGCGTCCTGCTCGGCCTCGCCCTGCACGCGTTCGCCGAGACCGCGCAGGTAGTAGCCGCCGCCATCGCCGGCAATCCACGCGGCCGGATCGTTGCGGTCCACCGGATCCTGCAGTTCGCGGAACACGAAGATGCTGGGCAGGCGCTGGGCCAGCGCCAGCAAGGGCGCGTGTGCTTGCTGGGGCGCGCCTGCATCGTGCAGCAACACCAGCACCTGCTGGCCGCCACCCCGGGTGGCGAACCCGCGCAGGGCCTGCAACACGTTGCCGTCGTCGTACAGCCAGGGATCCAGCGCGACGCTGCGGATCCACAGGGTGCGGCGCGCACGTTCGATGATGCCGATGGACGCGTCGATCCCGGCTTCGCGGCTGTCGATCCGGGCCGGACCGGTGAACGCCAGCACCATCGCCTGGTGTTCGATTCCGGCCTCCATGAAGCGCTCGCCCTCGGGCTGGAAGCCATGCCGCGCGTAGAAGCCGATCGCACCGACCTGCGCATTCAACCGCACTGCCGGCCAGCCGCGCTTGCGCGCGTCGTCCAGCAACGCGCGCAGCAGTGCATCGCCGATCCCGCGCCCGCGCCAGGCCGCGCGCACGGCCATCCGGCCGATCTTGCGGTCGGGGGTCAGCCGCGCAGTGCCGACCGGACTGCCATCGAGCAGGCGGGCCAGCACATGGGTGCACAGCGGATCCAGTGCGTCATGCTCCAGGGTGATCGGCACGCCCTGTTCGCCGACGAAGACCTCGTCGCGCACGCTGCGCAGTTCCGCCAGCGCAGCATCGAAGCCGACCACGTCCACCCGGTACGGCTGCAGGCGCGGATCGTCGGGCGTCATTCGTCGTCGTCCTCGCCGGTATCGAGCCGGTAGTGGCCGCCTTCGAGCAGGGCGAACACCACGTCGCGACCGGGCGCGGACAGGCTGTCGTAGAGCAGGCCATCGACCTCGTTGGCCGCCGCCAGCCGTTGCGCGTCGCGCACCGGCATCGCATGGGCCTGCCCGCCCGCATACAGGCG
>ERZ795059.907-NODE-907-length-35021-cov-7.412029_pt1 | contig 35021 bp, 37 predicted proteins | sample MGYA00375143_ERZ795059 | MGnify/ENA primary metagenome ERZ795059 (study PRJEB30188, sample SAMN05720168) | activated sludge metagenome | isolation source: Anaerobic digester | place: USA | collected 2015-01-07 ... | reverse complement strand
CTTTCTATTAAACTTATCAATAAACAACAAATCCATTCGTCGACCATATAAAGTAATTTGTCTCCCCTGTAAAATTAATTTTTCCTCTATTAATTCTGGATATTTACAAATAATATCCTCAAGATCTTTCTCACTAATAGTCATTGATATTTACCTTTCTTAATTAAAAAGCTCTTACTTTTTTTACAGTAATTACTGTGTTTTATGACAGCAATCATTATTCATAATGCGTCCAGAGACGAATAATTTTTACTGCTTTGTTCTTTTTTAAAACCTGATACACAAGCCGATGCTGAATATTAATCCGGCGGGAATATGCGCCATCTAAATCTCCAACAAGTTTTTCATAAGGTGGCGGGTTTTGAAAAGGATTTTTCTCAAGAATCAACAAAAGCTCTTGAACATTCTCTTTCAAGCCGGCATGCACAATTTTTTTAGCGTCTTTTTGGGCTTGATGCGTAAAATAAAGTTGCCAACTCATATTTTACCAATCTAATTTCTTAACACATTTTTTTAGCGGTATTTTAATCCCTTGGCGAATGGACTCGCGCATCCCAGGAATAGAAACCAAATACAAAGTTTCCTGAATGGAACGCCAATCTTCTTCCGAAACTAAAACAGCATTGCTTCTTTTTCCCGTAATCTGAACAGGATCATGTGAAACGGCTGTTTTATCCAATAGCGCATATAATTGTGCTCTGGCTTCTGTTGCTGTGATCGTTGTCATATTTATTCCTCCACCCAAAGCGTACACTATAACGTACGCATTGTCAATGGCTTGTTTGATTAACGACTGTTCCACCTCAGAAGCGTCTAAGTTAACCACATGGTTTTCCGTAAAAAAAATTTAAACCTTCACACACGCGCCGTTTTGCTGCATGGACGACTGAATGGCGCAAAGGGTTTTAACGACTTCATAACCTTTTTGCGCATCGCACAACGCCGGCCATTCATCTTTCTCGATACAATTTAAAAAATACTGCGCTTGCGCTTTTAAAGGTTCCCCCATGCCGATTTGAGGAATCGTAATACTTCCTTCTCGCGACAAAAGTTGAAATTCGCCATATGTTTCATAAAAAGTGGAGGTTTTTTCAACGTGTTTGTCATAAACCTTAATCGGCCCGATATTATCCAAATCATCCCAAACAATCATTTTCTTGCTTCCGACAATCGTAATCTGTCGGACTTTTTTGGGATCCAACCAGCTGACATGAATATTAGCGAGTAAATTATTTGGATATTCAAGGGTCGCAAACGCCAAATCTTCCATAGAATTCCCTAAACATTTTTGTCCGCGGGCGGAAACATTAATCGGGCAATTATCAAACAAATAATTAAGAATGGAGATATCATGCGGCGCCAAATCCCACATGGCGTTCACATCATAACGAAACGGGCCTAAATTCGTGCGAATCGCATGGGCAGAATAAATTTCTCCAAGCTCGCCGGATTCAATATATTTCTTAAGCCACATAATACCAGGATTAAAAAGAAAAATATGCCCGGCCATCAAAACTTTTTTCTTTTTCATAGCTAAATCTTTTAACACAACGGATTCATTCGGTTTTAACGTAAGCGGCTTTTCGCACAAAACATGTTTATTGGCTTCCAAGGCTTCTTTCGTAATAGCAAAATGCGTATTAGTCGGAGAGGCGATACAAACAGCCTGGATTTCAGGATTTTGTAAAATGTCTTTATAGTTCTTCGTAATTTTAATATTCGGATAAAGGCGCTTCATCGCATTTAATCGGTCTTCACTTAAATCCGAACACATCGTGCTTTGTGCATTAGCCATCTGAGAAAAAATGCGGATATGATTCGGCCCCCAATAACCGCAACCAATAATACCGACTTTAATCAATTTTTCCTCCTCTTTATAAAAATATTATAATTAATGTTATTTATTATACTTACAGAGGGTCTTTTAAGAAACATTTTATTTAACGTTTTAAAATTTATGAAAACTACGAAAAAGTTGCAAAAAATGTATTTTATCAGTAGAATGGCTACGATTTAATTAAACATTATGCAAACAACCATTTCAAAACTGCGCTTGTTATCATTATCGCAAAAAATATTTACAGCCGCGATTTTCTTATGGCTTTGCCTTAATCTTTTAAGCTTTTCCAAAGAAATCCACCAATACGAAAAATTGCGGGCTTATCTTCCTCATCAATTCGTTGGAAATAAATTTCGAGAATTTCAACCCTTCTTAAAAGAAATACCCGTGATCGGCTATTACACAGACAAAAATTTAAATGATCTGGATAATAACAAACAACTTTCTCAAGCACAGCTTATTTTGGCGCCAACTATTCTCGACGTTCACAATATCCAGCACGATTATATTATTCTTGATTGCTCAACGTCAGCAAAAACCGTTGAAAAAATAAAGGAGCTAAATCTTACGCCTTTAAAAATTACGCCATCAGGAATAATTTTAGCGAGAAAAAAATGACCCTATTTATATTAAACTTATTGCCGTTTGCGCTATCTTTCTTCTTAGGGATTTTTTTCATTACCCTTTTAGATAATGAAAAAAAAATATCTTCTTCTCTTAAAATATTATTGTCCGCCGGGCTAGGATTAGGTTTGAGCTCTTACATCACTTTTTTAAGCTTCTTATTATTTAATGAATTCAACCGCTTATTCATTCTCACTATTCATCTTATTCTTTTAATATTCTTCATCAAAAATTCTGCCATTTCTAACATAAAAATATTCGGCATAAAAGAAATGATCAAGAAGCTAAACATTAAACATCTTATTTTATTTTTTATTTTTATTGTCTTTTTAATTCCAACTATTTATACGATTTCTTTATATCCTAACGGCGGGTGGGACGCATGGGCCGTGTGGAATTTTAAAGCCAGGACATTATTTTTAGGACAAAACGATTGGACAAATATTTTTCATCCTACTCTTTGGCGATCAAGCCCGCATTATCCATTATTTTTGCCTCTTTTAAATGTTTGGGGATGGATTTTTTCGACAACGCCAACACAAAATATCCCTATTCTCGTTTCCATTTTATTTACAACTCTGACGCTCGGATTATTATTTTATAGCCTAAGAAATCGTACGCCATTATTTTTTAATATTCTCTTACTTCTTGCGCTATCGTCGTCTTCTCTTTTTTATAAATTCGCCTCAAGCCAATACGCGGATATCGTGATTGGATTCTACCTTTTGGCTTCTTTTTACTGCCTCATTCAAGCCAAAATGAAAGACAATAAAACCTTCGCCTTGCTAAGCGGTATTTTCTTAAGCATTTTAAGTTTTACAAAAAATGAAGGCTTAATGGCGAGCGTTATCATTGGCTCATTAGCTATTCCTTATTTATTAAAGCAGAGATCTTTAAATAAAAAGAAAATCCTTCTTTCTTTTTTCGTTGGCGTTTTTATATCCTGTATTCCTTTTATCATTTTTCAATTCTTTTACGCGCCTCAAAATCTCACATTCATTAACGGCTTTGAGTCATTAACCAAACCATCGGATTTTTCTCGGCTTAAAGCGATATTCATGTTCTATTTCTTTCAATTAAAAACTTTTTCTTGGAATGGATTCTGGATAATTCTTTTGGTTGGACTTATTTTAGGAAAGAAAAAGATGTTTAATGCTCAAACAATTATTATTCCGCTATTCTTGATTTTATATGGTGGGATTTTGACTCTTTATTATTTTCTTAATACCTATTTTGACATCCTTTGGTGGCTCTCGCAAACCTTTCATCGCATCGTTTTTTCTTTATTACCTATAATTTTCTACTGGCTTGGAACTTCTCTTTTCTGGAATAAAAGTCAGAAAGAAAAATAAAAACTATTTCGAGCGTTCAATCTTTAAGATTTTATATTTTAAAACACCTGCAGGAACTTTTATCTCAACTTCTTGTTCGGCGGATTTTCCCATCAATCCTTTACCCACAGGAGAAAAAATCGAAAGTTTATTTTCTTCGTAATTCGCTTCTTCAGGAGAAACCATCATATATTGCAACTCTTCTTCTGTTTTTAAATCTTTAAGCGTAACGATAGCGCCGATATAAATTTTATCTGAAGGGATATTTTCATCTTCAATAATCCTTACCTTGGCTAATTTTGATTCCACTTCTCCCATTCGCGCGACATTATGCGCCTGGGCTTCTTTCGCCGCGTCATATTCCGCATTTTCTGAAATATCGCCCTGTAAGCGCGCCTCGCCAATAGCTTTAGAAATCTTGATTTTCTCACTTTTAAGCTGGTCGAGCTCCTTCATCAATTTCTCATAGCCCGCCCTGGTTAAATAAACATGATCTGCCATTTTAAAACCTCCATTAATTAAAAAGCGCGAAATCTCTTTCGCGCTTTTTAAAAAAATAAAAAATGTTTACATATTATCAACAGCTTTAGCAATCAAAGGTATAACTTCTTTCACTTCATCTTTGGTCATACGACCTAATTTCGCGAATCGCCATTCACCTTCTTGGCTTTGATTTTCGCGGGAAATCTGAAGTTTCTTAGGCCCGTCATTATATGAAAAAACTCCTACCGTGATTCTGGTATCTCCGAATTCTTTTGATTCTTTAAAAGATGCTACATCTAATGTTTGATCATAAGGCATAAAACTTTTCTCCTTTCAATTTCGCGCCTGTTGTTATTCTCGGCGCCTTAATATTTATAGGCCAGGAAATCCTCCTGGCAAAAGACTCTTCATTTTTAATGCTGCTTCTTCTTGCGACTTTTTCATCGCGGCATTTAAACTTTTTAAAAGATCTGTTTCTAATCGTATTTTATTTTCCGGCTTTATTTTTTCTGCGTCAATATCAATGGTTTGAAATTGCTGCGAACCATTCACTTTAATTTTAATACCTAATCCTGCGTCCACATCAATAATCGTCGCATCAAGCTGACGCTTGATCATATCCGCTTGTTTTTTCATTTCCATCAATTTTTTCATCTGGTCAAACATTCTTAAAACGCTCCTTTTAAAAATCTAATCTTGAATGTTCAGCAATCTTATATGCTTCTTTCTGTTTTTGCAAGATTTAATTTCTTTTAAAAAAATTTACATTTTAAAAAAATTATCTTAACCGCATTCCGATATCTATCAGCGTTTGGACCAAGAATGATTTTAAAAAAATAATAACTAAAAAGGCAATAATCGGTGAAATATCAATACCCATCGTTGGTAAAAATCGCCGAATAGGCTGTAAAATCGGCTCAGTCGTGCGATAAAGAAACTGAACAACCGCATTATACGGATCTGGATTAACCCAGCTGACCAAGGCCCTAATCAAAATAAGCCAATAAACAGCTATTAAAATCACATTAATAATTTGGGCGCAAGCCACAATAAAATTACTTATAATAAACATAGAAAGCCCTTTCGTAAAAAATGTTATTAAAAAATCTTAAACAAATTTCCCTCAATAATCTTTTGCTCTATACGATTAAATAACCGCTTTCCCTTAATCATCAAAAGTTCTACTTCCGGTAATATCTTTTTAAAACTCTCTGCTGTCGTTACTAAAGATTGTCCTGTTTGTTCCATGCCTTCAGCTAATTTCTGAAAATTAATCTTGCTTAATTCGTTTGATGTTTTAGTAAATGATTCTGCCGCGTCCGCAAAAACTTCAGCTAAATCCTGAACATCAATCGGATTATCTCCTAAAATCAAACTATTTAAATCCAACGGCCGTGTATCTTCTGTTACTTTAATCACAACCAATTTTTCTCCTAAGATGCCATCGGTCACAATTGAAAACTGCGCGCTTTGATTCAATTGCTCTTTATATTTTTCAAAAAGACTCAACGTAACTTTAACCCGCCTTCCTTGATATTCTTTCTTTAAAAAATCGATTCGCTCGACTAATCCCACCACAACACCGGATAAACGCACAGGAGCACCTTCGGTTAATCCTCGAACATCTTCAAAAAGAACAGGAACCTTAAATTTAGCTTCAATAAAACCTTTATTAGCGCCTATCGTAAAAATAATCCAAATAAACAATAAAACACCTATAACAAAAAATAATCCTGTAAAAAACTTTTTTAATTTTTCTTGATGATCTGTCATAAGATTATCCTCGTTAACTAATAAATTCTTGAACAAAATGATTCTCTGATGATTTTAACGCCTGTGGCGTTCCTATAATCACAATTTTTCCTTGTTGAATGATAGCGATACGATCCGCGATACGAAAAGCGTTATCAATATCATGGGACGTAATAACAGTCGCGCATTGATACCGACGAGAAACTTGACGAATCAAATCAGAAATATCCCGGCTACGGATAGGATCCAATCCCGAAGTTGGTTCATCACATAAGAGAATTTTTGCGTCCATAATCATCGCCCGCGCTAATCCAACCCGTTTACGCATTCCGCCGCTTAATTCCGACGGATATTTATGTTTTGCCGCCTCCAGCCCAACCATTTTCAAAATTTCTTCTACTTTAATCGCAATCATCCGGCTATCAAAAGATGTGTGCTCTCGAAGCGGAAAAGCCAAATTATCAAACACATTCATAAAATCATATAACGCGCCTTCTTGAAAAAGATATCCCATCTGTTGACGTTGTCTTAATAATTCTTCTTCCGACAACTTTGTGATATCACGCCCTTCAATTTCAATAACGCCTTTATCAGGTTTTAATAATCCTATCAAATGTTTTAACAAAACACTTTTACCTGCCCCGCTTTCCCCCAAAACAACAAGAATTTCTGCTCGGGCAACATCAAAACTTATATCATCTAAAATCATTTGCCCTTGAATTGTTTTAACTAAATGACTTACATGTATCATGGACTCTTTTTCTGAAAATAACGAAACTGATTTTTATCAAACTTCGTATAAAGCCGATTATACGGTCGCACATCACGCTTATCGACAAAAACATAAATACCCTGAACTTCGCCAACCTTATAAACTTCCATATCGGATAAAACTTCAATATCATCGGCGGGAAACCATAACTCTTCCTCAAAGATAATAGGTTCTCCATTGCGAATCCAATCTGCTTCTATGGTTGAAAAAGGATGTTTGGACAAAGCACTGCCTCCGCCTTGAAAACCTGTGCATCCGGCACACAAAAGAAAAAAACTCATAAAAAATAAATTCTTAAAAATATTTTTTAACACAGCCGTCTCCTTTTTATCCCCAAAATGTTAAAATAATTTTTGTTAAAATCGTATTAAAAATAATAACTAAAATTATCGACTGCGCCACAGCTTCGGTCGTGTATTTCCCAACACCTAACGATCCTCCTTTGGTTGTGAATCCACGCGAACAACAGATCCATCCGATCAAAATAGCAAAAAAGAAAACTTTAATGAATCCGCTAAAAAAATCAACAAATCGCACCGCATTGATGGTCTGATTAATATAAAAAACTCCCGGAATATTCGCCTGATAGACGCCAATAAAATATCCGCCCAAAATCCCAACAATTTCAGAAATAAGTGTTAAAATTGGCAACACTAAGAAACAAGCCAAAAACCGTGGGACAACTAAAAATTCCATCGGGTCAACACCCATCGTCCGCGTGGCTAAAATCTGATCATTAACACTCATGGTGCCTAATTCCGCGGTAATGCGTGCGCCTGCTTTAGCAGAAAAAATAATCGCTGTAAAAACTGGACTCATTTCCCTTAAAAGAGATAAAGCGACGAGTTGGGCAATATACTCTTTGGCGCCTAACCGCGAAAGAACCACATGGCCTTGTAATGCTAAAACCGCACCAGACGCGAAAGAAGTCAGCGCGACAATAACAGCCGATTGCCATCCTTGTTCATAACTCTGTTTTAAAACCTCATTAAAACGGACACGGCCTTTAAAAATATTCCTCAAAACATCCATCAAAAAATAAATGGCATCACCCATTTGGCTTACCACTAAAAAAAACCTATTTGTTATTTGTTTCATCATATAATCCATTATCCCTACACTATTAAAAATAAATTCTTTTTTAAGGATTCTTTTTAAGCCAAATTTGTTTCATCTCTTCATTAATCTGATATTCCAATGTTTTTGAAATATTTTTTGCAGAATCTTTATCCGCACGCGCTATTTGTTTAATATTTTTCGCATCGGACGAACGCGTCAAAAAATCATTGACTCCTACCACCTGCGCTCCTAACGCCCGCACATAAATTTGTATTTCGCGATCATCCGTCACAACAACCATATTCTTCTTATGAACCGCCTCACGGACCATTTGTTTAATTTTTTCATCCGCGGAAGAAGAGCAAGAAAAAAGAATATCAACAATCACGCTTTTCTGATAATTCAAAAAACCTTCTTGCCCGTCAAAAATAACCGTTATTTTATTATTACGGCTTCCATGCGGCCTTTGGTTTTCAATAAAACGAATAAGACGATTCCTTTGATCTTCCAAAGAATCTAAATTCTTAAACGGCATTTGATGAATGATGTTGTATCCGTCCAAAAGAAAATGTACCGACATAAACGAATCCCCCAACAAGGCCGATAATCACCATAAATAAAAAGTTAATTAAAGAAATACTAACGGCTATCCCGGCGTCCATCCCCACGCGAGAAAATAAATACGCTGTTCCTGCTTCGCGAACGCCTAATCCGCCAATCGACGGAAAAGAAGCCGCGATACAAATAAAAGGCACAAAAATTAAGAAATAAATTAACGCGGTATCTTGATGTAATCCTCGTGCGATAAAATAAAAAAAACAAGCAAAAATAACCTGCGAAACACATGATAACAGAAGGCCCTGAAACGCATAGTTTTGACGGCTTTTTAATAAAGCAATATCATAATGCATTTCCATAAGATTCTTTTTGACTTTAGGCAAACGATCAAATAATCGGCATCCCCATAAAAAAGCCCTTTCATTAAATAAAACAGCAATGAAAACAACGAAAAATAAAGTCACAAGAATAATAGGAATAATCAAAAACTGCTCATCCATTTGCTGATATCCCAAAATTAAAGCCACAATCGCAACAAGGACAATCGAAACAAAGCCGCTTAACCGATCCAAAAGCACCGAAGCCACAACGCGTGTTTTTTGCTGACTTGCCCGGCATAAACCTAAAATCCGCATCAGATCTCCGCCCATAGAGCTTGGTAAAAAAAGATTACCAAATAATCCTATAAAAAAATAACGCACCACGCTTAAAATCGGAACCTGAAGCTCCATCGCCTTAATAAAAACAAACCATCGCAATAACAAAAGACCATTAATAATAAGAAAAAGAATTCCGGCGTAAAAAATATAAACCAAATTCGAAGACATTAAAACTTCTTTTGTTTTTGTTAAATCAATCTTTTGAAATAAATAGACCAAAAGAAAAATACTCAATCCCACGCGGCCTAAAAAGCTTAAAACATTTTTTATTTTTTCATTGAAGGGCATAATCAATTTTTCCTAATCTGTCTTGTTGACAATTCTCAAATAGTTCTTCCGCTAAAAATGAACTGCGCACTAACGGACCGCTTAAAACTTTTTTAATCCCGGCGCGTATGGCAAAATCTTTATAATATTCAAATTCTTCTAATGAGACAAAACTTTTGACCGTCACATGCCGAGAAGAATCGCTCGGCGCAAGATATTGGCCAATCGTTAAAATATCGCAACCCACTGACGCCAAATCATTAATGAGCTCTTGGATCTCCTCTTGCGTTTCCCCTAACCCAACCATAAATCCGGATTTAATAAGCGCGGTTGACATCGTTTTAAAATATTTTAAAACACTTAACGAACGCGCATATAATGCTTGCGGACGTAGAGTCGCATAAAAACGTTTGGGCATTTCCATATTATGGCCAATGACATCAGGCGAAGCGTCAATCACTTTTAACAAACTTTTTGGATCATATAAAAAATCTGGAACAAGCACTTCAATATGCGTTTGAGGATTTAATCTTTTGATTTCCTTGATTGTCTCAAAAAAATGACCTGCCCCTTTATCTTCCAAATCATCCCGCGTCACCGACGTAACGACTACATATTTTAATTGAAGTTCCGCAACCGCTTGAGCGATTTTTTGAGGTTCTTCGTAATCAATCTTTAAAGGCTCTCCTGTGTTAACAGCACAAAATCGACATCGACGCGTGCACACATTCCCTAAAATCATAAAAGTTGCTGTTTTATCTTTCCAGCATCGTCCCGTATTCGGACATTTCGCGCTTTGACATACGGTATGCAATCCTCTGGTCTCAAGAATCTTACGCATCATTTCGAGCGATTGAGAATCAGGAATTTCCTGTTTAAACCATAATGGGAACCTTTGAGAATAAATCATGGAAATAAAAAATGGTTATAGCTTCGCACTCGCGTGAATTTTATCAAGTTGCTCTTTATATTTATTCAGATCCTCATCCGTCGCATAATCAACAATCAATTTTCCGTCTAAATGATCAAGTTCATGCAAAAAAGCTCTCGCCATTAAACCCTCAAACCATTTTTTAATTGTTTTATTTTGCGGATCTTGATATTGGACTTGAATTCTCTCAGGACGACTAATAGGAATAGCGATTTGTGGAACGCTTAAACAACCTTCTTCACAACAAATACTACCTTCCTGTTTTAAAATTTTCGGATTGATAATAATAATTGGGCCCTCACCGATATCAATCACAAAAATACGTTTATTGATACCAACCTGCGGAGCGGCCAATCCAACTCCATTCGCTTCATACATGGCATCAATCATTAAATTAACAAGCATATGTTCGGCAGGACCAAAATCTTCCACAGGGGATGATTTCTTGCGTAAACAAGGATCGCCATCAACTCTTATTTTTAATTTTGTTGTCGTCATTTAATTGAATAGCTTTCATTTGATATTTTTTTGCCTCTTCTTGATCCATCATAGCATAACTTAAAATAATGACTTTATCACCAACTAATCCTAAGCGAGCCGCTGGGCCATTGAGGCAAACCTGTCCTTCGCCCGGACGGCCGGCTATCGTATAGGTTTCAAAACGATTCCCGTTATTCAAATTCAGCACTTCGACTTTTTCTCCCGGTATAATTCCGACGGCATCCATTAAATTTTTATCAATGGTAATGCTTCCCTCATAATGAAGATCTGCTTGTGTTACTTTAGCAAAAGCTATCTTTGATTTACAAAATTGAATCCACATAAAACATCTCTTTCTTTTTTAAAGTTAAATTTGTGTATTGATCTTGGAGATCAGCTGCGCTTTCGGCATCGCCCCAACAATTTGTTCAATCGGTTTGCCGTTTTTAAAAATTAAAAGCGTTGGAATAGACATAATATTATAAGAAGTGGCCAAATCCTGCGCTTCATCAATATTGATTTTCACTACTTTGATTTTTCCGGCTAATTCTTTAGCGACTTCATCAATAATAGGCGCGATCATCCGACAAGGCCCACACCATTCAGCCCAAAAATCAACTAAGACCGGCAAATCGGATTTTAGGACTTCTGCATCAAAACTTTTTTCTGTGACATGCATTGCCGCCATATAAAATCTCCTTTTATTTATATTAAATATTATTAATATTTTAATCAATTTCTAGAAACGAGCGTTATTATATCTATGACCCGTTTTCATAGCAAGGATATTTTCCTTCACTTTAGAACTTCTTCCCATAAAGCCGTAATACGCGAAACATCATGCTCTATTAAACGCCTTTGTTTTTCTTCTATAATCCCTTTTTTTAGTTTCTGATAGACGGCCTCATCTTTTAAAATGCGCAAACACGCGTGTTTAAATTCATCTTCATTTAAAGGCGTCACCACAAGAGCATTTTCATTATCTTTCGCCAAATCCGTTATATCGCCCACATCAGGAACGATAAAAGGAATTTCACATAACATGGCCTCTAACAAGACTGTCGGCAATCCTTCAGTTTCTGATGTCATAATCATTGTCTTTGATTGCCACAAATAAGAATAAACCTCTTCCTGGGAAATAAAACGATCAAAACAAGAAACATTTTTTTCTAAATCATAATATTTTATAAGGTTTAACATCGCCTTTTTTAATGGCCCCTCACCGATCAATAATAACGTTGCCCGAGGGAATTCTTCGATGACCCGATAAAACGAACGTATCAGGACATCAATTCTTTTTTCAGGACGAAAATAACCCAAAAAAACAAAATCATATTTTTTTTGATTTTCTTTTAATTTTTCCGCTATATCGTTTTCTAAAATATCGAGAAGGATATGTATTTTTTCAGAAGAAACTTTAATATCTCGCATGAGAAATTCTCTTGAAATATTTCCGCGCACCATAACAGCGTCTGCCCGACGAACAAAATAAGAAAATATTTTACTTTTTCTATATAATTGCGGGTTCTCAATCAAAGAAAAAATATATGGCTTTGAAAAAAGTTGAGCAAAAAAACCAACATAAATACAATGATAATAATAATGAATGCCAATAAGATATCGTACTTCCTTTAAAAAACATAAAAAGAATATGGCAACAATCCGCCATATCTCTGATAAAATTACATTCCAGCGTAAAAACAACGGCGGGCTATAACAAACAACTTTAGGAAGGCTAATGGGAAAACGACGAACAAGATATATTTTCTCTATACGCTCACTCTGGATCAAAGGCTCGAGAGTCGTCATAATTTTATAATCTGAAACTTTAGCGACAATTAAAATGTTCATATCATTCGTTTAGAATTACGAAATCTGTTGGATTTTTTATTCTGCTTTTAAGGGCAGATACGACTTGATTAAATCAAACATAAAATCCACAACATCTATTTTTTCAACCAATAAAATTTTCACTTTATTTTTCCAATGACTTTTGGAATTAGGAGAACTTAAGACATCATCTATTTTATTAAAAAATCCTTCTATCTCATCCGATTTAAATCCATAGGTTAAGTCATAAATTTTTTCCAATTCATTTAAATATCCTGATTTTCCCGCAAAATCATCGAGTCGAATAGAAGGAGTTCCTAAAAGAGCCGCTTCTTCCGCCATAGTCAAACTATCCCCAATTAATATTTGAGCAAACGCTAACACATGAAGAATATCTTTAGGGTGAATTTGAAGGCGATAAGGTTGAAGATCCCAAGGCAATTCCCTCTCGGAACTAATAAAAACCTTGCCATGCCTCTCTAATCTTTTAATGATATCAACCGCCATTTGATTGGTAATGCCTTTTTTTCCGGAATCATGGCTTGCGGTTAAGGCCACAAGTCTTAAAATAAAATAGGGCTCCATAGACGGATGAAACGCTTTAACCACATTCTCATCAGGCATAAAATATCTCGGATGCAAATACGCGAGTTCATGATAACCATTATAAGAAATTCTTTTATGAAGCCACTTTCCCTTATCAACGCATGAAGGAATAATCACTTTAGTCGCAAAAGGATAAAACAAATAATTTTCAGGCGTCATTACGGTATCATCTTCATTAAACAATAAGGAAGGAATCCGTAATAAAAATCCTATATGCGCCAATGTCCCTTCTGATCCTATCAAAACAAAGGGGTTGTTCTTTTTAATAAATTGAAAAAAACGTATTTCTGCTATAAATAAATTTACTATGGCATTTAAGATAATCGGCCAATTTTTACGCCGTCGGCCTTCAGGAAAAAGATTCACATAGTCCCATTTTTCCTCTTTAACCAACTCTTCCAAGACATCCTTCGTTACAATACCGACTTTTACAAAAAAACCTTGTTGTATAAAAAGGTTAATAACATTCTTAAACAAATGATAATCCGACGGATGGTTAAGAAAAAAAAATAATACCTGTTTTGTTTTCTGATTCATATTATAGAATTTTCTCCAATTCTTCTTTGGAAGGAAAATTAATAAGGACCGCCCGTCGATTCCCATGAAACACAAAAAAACTTCCCGCCACCGCGGCTGAAGCGCCAGCTTCTTTGACAGCTTGCTTTAAATCTTCCAATTTTCCGCAACCGCCGCAGGCAATAACAGGAATTTTAACTGCTTGCGTCACTTTTTTTATCAAATCCAGATCATAACCGCGCATGGTTCCATCTCGATCAATAGCATTTAAAAAAATTTCGCCTGCGCCGGATTCTTCCATCTTTATCGCGCACTGAACAGGATCAAAGGGCATTGCCTTTTGCCCACCCTGAATATAAACACGATATTGATTAAAAATTTTTTTGACGTCTATGGAGACGACAATGGCCTGTGAACCAAAAAGCCGCGCGGCATCCGTTACCAGCTGTGGATTTAAAATAGCCGCAGTATTGACAGCCACTTTTTCAGCACCGGCATTTAACAATAAACGAATATCTTCCACTGTCTTTATGCCTCCTCCGACGGTAAAAGGCATTAAACATTCTTCGGAGATTTTTTTGATAAACTCAATATTCGGCGTACGATTTTCTTTCGTCGCTGTAATATCCAGAAAAATAAGCTCGTCAACTTGTTTTGTGTTAAAAATACGAACGGCATTAATAGGATCGCCCAAATATGTCGGATTTTTAAATTGAATCGTTTTAACAAGTCCGTTATCTTTTAATAACAGACATGGAAAAATTCTTGGCAACAACATAATCTTATCCTAAAAATTTCAAATAAAGATGTTTAGGGAAAAAATTCAATTTTTGAACAACAGCTAATAAAGGCTTTAAAGCTTTAATAAATGGATAATATGTCGAATAATCGCGAAAACTTTTATTCGAAACCGCCATAATATCATCGAATTCTTTTTTTGTTAATCCTAATTTCTTTATAGCGTAACGGACGAGCTCTTCATCATACGGATACGGATGATTTTGAATTTCATCCAACGCCTTTTGACGCGTCATCTGGCCGGAACGAATAAGCGCGGAATATTCGACTTTGCGTTTATCAATATTAAATTTCTTCGGCAAATAATACGATTGGAAAAAGTGCGTGTAATACGACTCATGATGATGCCCGCCGTAATAATTCCAGCCCAATTCTTTAGACAGTCTTTCTGTTACCTCTTTTTGGTCATATTTCAGATAGGCTAACAAAGGAACCACTCGAATATTTTTTATAAACCGATAATAAAATACATCCAACGCCGTCATATTCGGAAATGTTTTTAATTTTCTTCGGCCGAATCTTTTCTGAACGCTTTTGATATATTCCCCATCCATATACGTCCAGCTTAATGGCGCAACGCCTTCGGTGCGGAAAGAATGCGCGAAAACAACATAAGAAATATGTTCCTGCGCGGCTATTTTATGTAAAATCCCGTGAATAGCGACATCTGTCGGAATTTCAGCATCAGGCACAGACGCTTTTAAGAAAGAAAGCTGCAAATCCTTAAATTCTTCCCAATCTAAAACATGCGTCAACAAATCAACGCCAAGTTTATTAGTCGCGTTTTTAATATTGGTTACAGCTATTTCAGAATTCCAGCCATTATCCAAATGAACCGCCAAAGGCCTTAATCCTAATTCAACTATTTTTAAAAGAGCATACGTACTGTCGCGTCCTCCGCTAACTCCGACGATAATATCATATTTCTTGTTGTGTCCTTTTTGCTTAATCTCATTAATAATTGCTAAAAATTTCTTTTGGCCATCGAATGTTAATGGGAATTCTTTTCCCAAAGCATCATGAATATGACAATAATGGCATTCGCCTTTTTCATCAAAACGGATATCAGCAACTGTTGTATCTAAAACACAACGGGAACATATTTGATAAGGTGAATTCATAACTGAGAAATTATTTGCTGGCTTCCATATCGAACCACATGCCGAATAAAAGGAATTGCACTCCGGTAATAATATTTAATGCGCAAAAAATCGCTTGCCCACCGGTGACATTGACATTAAAAAGTTGTTTGATAAATAAATGGATTCCATATCCTACTCCCAGAGGGAAAAGGATCATCCCAAAGAAAAAGAAAAAAACCAACGGATGAAAATCAAGATAAATATATTTAAAAACCATACGCCAAAAAAATCCACGCACAAGCATCGGCGAAATACGCAAGGCATAACGTAATCCTTTAATCTGCGACTGGCGCTCGCCTTTAAGATAAATCGGCGTGCGTGGCACATCTTTCACCCGTAAACTATACGCATTTAAACGAATGAGAAAATCCATAGGATAACCATAACGTTTCCATGCACGGCTCCAATCTACAAGGTCAATTGCTTCTTTCGTGATAGCCGTATAACCGTCAACGACATCCATAATTTTATAATAACCAGAAGCTATTTTTGTTAAGGCCGTAATAATAATATTTCCTAAAATACGAATTTTAGGCATTTTAACGCGTGTTTTTTCCCACACAAAAAATCGATTTCCCTTTGTGTAATCCGCTTGCCCATCAATTAACGGATCCAAAAAACGGTTAACCTCATTAAGCGGCATCTGATAATCCCCGCCGATAACAACCGTAATATCATAATTGTCTTTTGAAGACTCTAAATATCCTGTAATAATCGCCTGGCCAGGGCCTTCATTTTTCTTATGACGCAAAAGTTTTATGCGCTCATTTCTTGAGGCGATCTGCTCGACAATTTGAGCGAGCCGATCTTTACTGCCGTCATCAACCACATAAATCCTGTCAATAAGATCAGGAACATTTTCTAAAGTAGGCTTAATAAGCTTTTCTTCATTATAGGCGGGAATAACAAGAGCTATTTTTTTATTGCGATACATTTTATCGTCCTTTATAAAACTTTTTTAAGAGTCGCGACCACTTGCCTTATTTCTTCTTCTGTTAATTCCGCAAACATCGGAAGCGACAAAATCTCTTTGGCGCATTTTTCGGCTACAGGAAAATCTCCTTTCTTGTATCCTAAATGTTTATAAACTTTCTGCAAATGAAGCGGCAGAGGATAATGAATCCCCGTCGATATGCCGTCCTTAGCTAAGGCGTTTCGAACTTTATCACGATTTTTTACGCGGATGACATACAAATGATAAACATGCATCACATCATCCGACTCAAACGGCGTTATAACCTTTAAATCTTTTAACAAATCGTTATACATTCTTGCATTCTCTCGTCGGCTTTGAGTCCATTGCGACAAATATTTTAATTTCACGCTAAGAATAGCCGCAAAAATCTCCGATAAACGATAATTATATCCGTCGATCAGATGCTCGTATTTTCCCGTACGGCCGTGGTCCGATGTCATTTTCATAAACTTTGCCAAAACGGCATCATTGGTTGTCACTAATCCTCCGTCGCCATACGTGCCTAAATTTTTACCTGGATAAAAGCTATAACACACACAATCGCCAAATTTCCCAATCGGCTGACCTTTAAATTCTGAAAAATGCGCCTGGCACGCATCAAAAATCACTTTCAAATGATATTCTCGAGCTACTTTTAAAACCTCATCTATGCGACACGGCTGGCCATACAAATGAACGGGAATAATTACTTTTGTTTTTTTAGTAATAGCTTTCCTTAATTTTTGAATATCCAAATGATATGTCTTTTCATCAATATCCACTAATTTAATTTTAGCGCCCGCATGCACAATCGCTTCCGTCGTCGCGACAAAGGTATTAACTGGAGCTATCACTTCATCGTCTTTGCCAACACTTAACGCCATTAAGGCCAAATGAAGCGCGCTTGTGCCAGAGCTTGCGGCAACACCGAACTTTGCGCCTGTTAATGATGCGAAATCCTTTTCTAATTTCTCAACATACTTTCCGCTAATAAACGCGGTTTCATCAATGCATTTTTGTATCGCCCTATCGATTTCAGGCTTAATCGTTTGATACTGTCGTTTTAAATCAACAAAGGGAATCATATTTTTATATTCTTTCCTTCTTGTTCTAAGGACTTTTGCGCGGCTTCTAAAACTTGAACAACACGCAAACCATTTTCTCCATCAGTTAAAGGTTTTTTATCTTTTAAAATACATTCAACAAAATGAGCGCATTCTTCTTTTAAAGGTTCTTCAAAATTAATTTTAGGAATCGTAACATCTCCGGCGTGCTGCAAAAGCTGGTATTTTTTAAAATCATCAAAAGCTCCTAAAGAATCTTTGATATTTTCTCGTCGAATTCCTTTGTCAAATATTTTAATTTTCTCATTCGCCATATCATCATAAATCATCATTTTCTTGCTTCCCACAATGGTCATTTTCCTTACTTTGCTGGGATCAAGCCAACTAACATGAATATGCGCCGCAATATGACCAGGAAATTCTAAAGACATAAAAACAACATCTTCAATACCTTTTTGGATAAAATCATACCCACAAGAAGAAACCGAAATAGGCATGGCCTCTAACAAATAAATAAAAATAGAAATATCATGCGGCGCCAAATTCCATAACGCGTTAATATCACGACGGACAATCCCAAAATTAAGACGTTGCGAGTATAAATAATACGGCGTGCCAATGATATCTTTCTTTATTTGTCTTTTTAATTCCTGAACCGCTTTATTATATTCAAAAGTATGTCCCACCATAAGGATTAGCTTATTTTTTTTCGCCAAATGAATTAATTCTCGCGCCTCTTTAACGCTCATCGCTAAAGGCTTCTCGACTAAAACATGTTTTTTATTTTCCAAAGCTTCTCGGGCAAGAGAATAATGCGTTTGGGCAGGCGTTGCAATAACAACAGCATCAATTTCATCAGAAAAAAGATCTTTATCTTGAGAACTTGTGGCGATTTGGGGATATTTCTCTTTCACATAATTTCTGCGCGCATAGTCAATATCAATAACTATTTTAACACTGCAATCCAATAGACCCGTAAAATTACGAAGTAAATTCGGTCCCCAATACCCACAACCAATAATACCTATATTAATCATATAAATAATAAAGAATTATCATTATTAGGAAAGAGAAAATTTTTTATAGGATAACATCAAACTTTAAGAAAAGGAAGGAATTTTTATTCTCGAAATTATCAATTAGAAGCATCGAAAGTTTATAACAGCATTTAAAAACCTAACAAAAGATGAATATTTTCAATCGGTTTGATATTGATAATAGCCGGAATAAATCCATCAATCTTCATATGATCTAACGATTGAAACGGAAGCGTTAAGGCAACACCGTTTTCATCACGTTTGATTTGAAGATCCATATATCCTGAATCCAAATCAATACCGCCCACCGAATCATTTTGCCCAGCATTCATCGCTAAATCAGAAGAAGACTCAAATTGAAATAAAACATATCGTTCGCCACTGACAGTTACTGGCTCTAACAAAATTTTAGAACTTTGTTCAATTTTATCTAAAAACTCCAAGATATTTTCTATATGCTCTATAGCCATAACAAGAAATCTTTGATACATCATTCTATTTCTTTCTAGATTCTCTTTAGGAAGAAACGAACTTTCTGTTATTTCGGCTAATCCTAACCCTTTCCCTATTTCGTTAGGAATATCAAAAACATCTTTGCCCTGAACTCCCGAATGATATAATTTTCCATTCAAAATAGGATGTAAAGCGGCAACCGCCTCATTATCATTTAAAAAAACAGCGTTAGAAACATCATTTTTAATCGCGACAAGAACGGCGGTAATAGCTTTTAAATACTTGTCCCAATCTTCTTTTAATAACTCCTCGTTTTTTTCTATAATATCTAAATTTTTCTCAATCGTTTTTTTCAAAAAACCTGCAACCTCTTTTAAAGGAATTAAATCCTCGCCTTCCAGAAAAGGCATTTCCGTAAGGGCAGGCGCTGTTAATAAAACATCTAAGACAAAAAAAGCCATTTTTGTATTGGGAACACTGTATTCTTTAATTTCTACTTCTTGGGCATGCGCTATCCTATTAACAAAGGCCAAAACACGCTCTAAATAATTAACCACATGTTGCGCATGAGAAATATAATTTTTCACATCTTGCAAAGTCGCCTCGTCTAAATATTCGGAGAAAAAACCGATTCCCCCTCGATCATTATAGAAAAAAGAGTATTAACAACATCTTTAGCATTTAATTCATCATCAAATTCTTGAGGCATACGTTTTGTTAACATGTTCATTAAAGAAATCACAACATCTTCTTCAGACTTTTGCGATTGAATAGACGCTAAAATATCGCGAAGCGTTTTAGTAATCGCTTGCGCCTCTTTTGAAACCTCTAAAAAAGATTCCTGATTTTTAGAAAGAACCGTCACAGAATTCTTAATTTTTTCTAACCCCAAACTCATCGTTTGATAAATTTCTTTAGCCGCTTTTCTCAACGGGCTTAACGTTTTTATATCATTAACTATTCGCCCTTTTGTCTCTACAGATGAGGGCTTTTCAACAGGAAGAATGTCTTCTATTGTTTTAATAACTAAACTTACATCAAATGGCTTTTCAAAAACCTCTCGTAAAGAATAATTATCCTCTCCTATTCTATTTCTGATATTTTGTATTTGGTCTGTAGCTGCACCTGTCAACATTACCACAGGGATTTTATTAAAATTATCATCCGCCATCATTTCGTCCATCAATTCTATTCCTGTCATTCGAGGCATATACATATCTGTCATAACCAATCCTACCGTCTTATTTTCTTTTAACTTCTCTAAAGCTTCAACCCCATCTAAAGCGAAAATGATATTATATCCTTGATCATGCACTATACCGCCTAAAAGCCCTAAAGCCTGCGCATCATCATCAACCATTAAAATAGTGCTATGAAGCGGATTAAATTTTTGCTCTATAGCATTTAGTTGATCTCTTTTTGTCTCTGGACTATTCTCAATGATTTTAGGAATATGCATATCAAAAAATGTTGTTTCCACTCCTGCAATGTTCGAAACAATAACCCTTAATTGCAAGTCTTCATGAGAAACAATTTTTGTCAAAAACTCTTTGGCTTTCATTATTTTTTCATAATTAGACCATAAAGATTCCGTTTCTTCTTCAGAAGTAAACTCTCCTTTATTTTTGATCAATTTATCAACCGTTAATACGATTGAATGAACCGCGTTAGGAATATCTGCGGCGATATTGAAATCATGTCCATTTAAGGTGCGAACTAAAATATTTTCAAAAGCATTTTCTCTTGATAATCGTATACTTTGCGCGATTTTTTCAGCATTATCCTTAAGAATATTAAGATTTTCTATAAGATTATCGTCGATCATCATATTTTCCTCTAACATGGTAAGAATTTCTAACATGGCTCTCTGTTTCGGTTTGATCCCATCTAAAATATTCTTAGCCAATTCTTTCACCAGCGCTAAAACGTTCGCATCGCTGATAATCTGCCCATGAGATAACATCGCATAATCCCTTTCGAAACGCATATCCATATCAAAAAATTCTACAGATTCATTACTTGTTAAAAGTTTTAAATCGCTGTTATGCTTAAAAATATTTTCTAAAAAAATAAGCCCGTTCATAATACCTTCTAAATCCGATTTAAAAGAATCAAGCTCTCGCGTTCCTCTTTTCGACTCAATAACAGTTCCTTCTTTTAATAAATCAATATGGATCCTCAAAGCCCTCATCGCGTCTAAAATATGAGCTTCCTTATTAAAAAAGACGTTGCCCGATTGATGCGGCTTTAAAAGAGTATGCACCAAAGCATTCCTTAAGCGATTATCATCTTTTCTGGATTTTAAAATATTCATCACTCTTTCAAGCTCATTCAAACGCTCATTAAGATATTTCTTCATCTCAGCTGTTACTATTTTATCTTTAAAAATTCTCTCAGAGCCAACCATAATTTGTTCTGGCTCCACAGCCGCGATAATATCAAAAGCTGGATTCATAATTTGACTATGAATTTGCTTGGCTAATTCTCTAACGGGAGCTAATACTTTAGGGTCATCAATGTGCTGGACAGTTATAGCTTTATCTTTTTGATTTTCAAATAATCTAACCGTTACCATTAAATCTGAAGTCTCAAGACCATTTTTTTCTTTCTCGCTTAACATGGCCGAATCATTTTTTTCTTCTAAAACTTGATCCGTTAACATTTGCGTGGTTACTCCGCCGGAAAAATATTTTTTAGGAATGATTTCTTGGCGATACGGATCGTATTCTTCCTTAATATAATTGTAAACACCTTTTTGAAATGCCTGTAAATATTGTTCATAAATTTTTAATTTGGAATTCTTATCAGCCAAATCAATACCTTTAACTTTATTTTGATCAACATAAACTTTGCCAAGCAACGATTCTTTCAAATTCTTCTTAAACCACGCGGCTAAAATCATAGAATTATAAATTTGACGCAAATTCGCAAAATGTTTACCTTCATTAACTTCTTTTTCAATTTCAGGAACAATAACAGCCCTTATCAGATCTGAGACTGAAGACCAAGGCCCAGAGGCTAAAAGATTTTTTTCCGTCGGAAATTGGTCAGCCTGGTCTATGGTCTCTGGTCTATAGTCTTTTATCTTTTGCGAAGCAACGTAATCTTCTTCCAACATAACTTTTAATTTCGCATCAACCACAAACGCGCTATTGCCATGTTCATACACAACTGCTTTTTCAGGAATAATCCACACTTTATTAAAAGCATCAACGGGAATATCGGCCATATTAAATTCTTTTTTAGCCCGCGCGTAAATATTGTCCCAGAATTTCTTTCCTAATTCTTCTTCTGGATACATCAAAGACGCTGTTAATTGTTTTAAAATATAATCTTGGGCAAGAAGATCGCGGCCCATTTCCGTCAAGCCAAAACTTTCCGGAATAATTCTATTTTTTTCGTACGGGGAAAGGTTTACCCACATTTCTTTCTCTGGAACTGTTAATGAAGCCAAAAAATATTTGATCATTTTATTCGATTCAGATTTTAAAAGCGCTCCTTCTATATGTTCTTCGCCAGAATCAATAATAAAATCAAACTGCAGTGGATTATCCGGATAAATCGTTATGCCTTTTACAATCGCTGGTTTATAACCCACAGACGTAAGAATCATTACTCCCGGATTAGGAAGATAAATCGCTTGCGCAAAACTCGGAGGGATGATAGTTGTTACAAAAAAGCAGAATACTATCACAATTAAAAAAAACTTATTGATGAAATGAAATCTTTTTTGCCTCATAGATAATAATTAGAGATTTATTATGGAAAATTTAATAATAAAGATAACATATATTTTTATAAAAACAAGACGATAGGCTAAAAATAAAATAATTATAACCCCTTGTCATATAATAACTTAAAGATTAGGAATTCTCTTTTTTAAAAATAATTATTTTTTATTATTTTTTTTATTCTTCGATTGGCCGTTTTGAGGGAATTCGCCTGTCCAACAATAAAGGCAAAGTTTTTCTTTAGGCAATCCTATGGCATCAATCATGTCCTCAAGAGTTTGATAACGAAGCGTTGTAACTTCTAAATCCTTTTCAAGCCATTGCACCATTTTTTTATACTTCGGCGAATTAGAATCTAAATACTCAGAGACATCTTTGATTTCTTTCCCTTCAATCGCTTTTATAGCCTTATGCGAAGCTAATTCTTTTGTTGTTCTTGTCGACAAACAAAATCGGCAGGGAAACATTAAAGGCGGACACGCAGGCCGCGCATGAATCTCTTTAGCTCCCGCATTCCAAAGTTTCTTAACCGCAAAATTCTTTAATTGTGTTCCTCGAACAATCGAATCTTCGCAAATAACAATTTTATTTCCTTTGATAATTTCTTTAATCGGAATGAGTTTCATCGTCGCGACCAAATCTCGCGTTTCCTGATTAGGCGGCGTATAGCTTCGACCATATCCTGGCGTATATTTTACAAGTGGTCGACGAAAAGGTTTTTGAGACTCTATGGCATACCCAATGGCATGCGAAGTCCCAGAGTCCGGAACGCCAGCCACAATATCCACATCAATATTTTTATCCCGACGGGCTAAAGCACGGCCGCAACGCTCACGGACCTCTTCCACATTAATCCCTTCGTAATTCGATGCTGGAAATCCTGTATAAATCCATAAGAACGAACAAATCTGACTGACAAAAGACCCCTTCTTTTTTTCTGCCATTCCCTTTTCATTTAAAAGAATGATTTCTCCAGGCTGTAAATGTTTAACCGCTGTGAATCCTAAATTAGTCAAAGCGCTACTTTCTGCCGAGACAACCCAATCGTTTTCTTTTCTTCCAATGATTAAAGGCGTATAGCCAAATCGATCACGCGCCGCATACACGCCATCTTTATTTAAAAGCAACAAAGAACAAGATCCTTTGATCCTATCAAACATTTTCTCAATTCCGTCGACAATATCACGTCCTTGCGTAATCAATTTTCCGACTAATTCCGTAATATTAACTTTATGACGGCTAAACTCACTAAAGGAATGTCCTTGTTTAAAAAGAAACTCTTGCAATTCTTCCTTATTCTCAACTAAACCAGAAGTCACAATACAAAAAGGACCAAATTTTGAACTTAAATAAATCGGCTGTTCATCAGAATCGCTGATAACCCCAATGCCTTTATCTCCTTGCATCTGATGATAATCTTCATAAAATTTTGACTTAAACTGACTTTGACTGATATTATGGATTTGACGATTAAAATCTTTTCCTAAGACAGCCATGCCGCCATATTCCGTGCCCAAATGCGAATGATAATCTACGCCATAAAAAAGATAGTGGGCACAATTCTTTTTTGATACAACACCAAAAATTCCGCTCATATTTATCCCTTTTCTTTCTAACCGTTAACGGTACTCTGCAAAAATTTTTATTTTCTTATTAATTTATGGTACTCCTGCAAAGATTTTAATACAGGTTTACTTTTTATCGTTTCTTCAATGCCAGCTACGGTGGCTTCTGCCGCAGCAATAGATGTCACATAAGGAATCTTTCGCTGAATTGCCGACATACGAATATAGCTGTCATCATATTTACTGGCTTTCCCCGCAGGTGTATTAACGATCAAATGCAATTCTCCATTTTTGATAGCATCATTAATATTGGGACGGCCTTCATGTAATTTCTTAATTAAATTATTATTTATTTTATGATCATTCAAAAATTTATTTGTTCCCTCCGTTGCGAAAATCGTAAAACCTAATTGCTGAATCTTTTTTGCAATAGGCAATAAATATTTTCTATCTTTCTCTGCCACAGTTAAAAGAACATTTCCTTTTAAAGGAAGTTTATAGCCCGCTCCCTCTTGCGCTTTATAAAAAGCCAAGCCAAAGGTGTCCGCTAATCCCATAACTTCGCCGGTTGATTTCATTTCCGGGCCTAAAACAGGATCCACCTCTGGAAACATATTAAAAGGAAATACCGATTCTTTAACTCCCATATAAGGAATCGCCGGCATCTTTGTTAACTCGGAGAAATCCGATAATTTTTTCCCTAACATCAATTGCGTCGCAATGCGCGCGAGCGAAATCCCTGCGACTTTAGAAACAATCGGAACGGTGCGCGAGGCTCGCGGATTCGCTTCCAAAATATAAACTTTATCGTCGCAAATAGCGAATTGAATATTCATAAGACCAATCACTTTTAATTCTTTGGCAATGGCCTTCGCGTATTTTTCCATCGTTTTTAAATGTTCTTCTTTGATCGTGCGACTCGGGATAGAACACGCCGAATCGCCCGAATGAACGCCAGCAAGTTCAATGTGTTCCATAACGGAAGCGACAAAGACATCTTTGCCGTCGGACAAAGCATCTACTTCTGCTTCAAGCGCATTATCCAAAAATCTGTCAATCAACATCGGATGCTCCGGACTCACTTGTATCGCTTCAATGGCATATTTCTTTAAAGCTTTTTCATCATAAATAATTTCCATACCGCGTCCGCCTAAAACATACGACGGACGAACCATGAGAGGATATCCAATCTCTTGGGCAATTTTTAACGCTTCTTCTAAAGATCGCGCCGTGCCGCTTTCCGGTTGCGGAATATTTAATGCCATCATTTTTTCTCGAAAACGTTCGCGATCTTCAGCAAAATGAATACTTTCCGGCGATGTGCCTAAAATATGAACCCCATTATCTTTTAATTCTTGCGCTAAATTAAGAGGCGTTTGTCCACCAAATTGCACAATAACGCCTTCTGGCTTTTCTTTTTCATAAATGTTTAAAACATCTTCAATGGTCACCGGCTCAAAATAAAGTTTATTCGAAGTGTCATAATCCGTCGAGACTGTTTCTGGATTGCAATTAACCATAATCGATTCATACCCGGCATCACGAAGCGCATAAGCCGCGTGACAACAACAATAATCAAATTCAATGCCTTGCCCGATACGATTAGGCCCGCCCCCAATAATCATAATTTTCTTTTTTTCGGAAACCGAAACCTCATCTTTAATATCCTTATACGTCGAATAATAATACGCCGCGTTATGAACACCGCTGACCGGCACTGCCTCATAACGGACTGTTTTACCGATCGCTATTCGTTTTTGACGAACTTCTTTTTCACTCACATTAAAAAGTTTCCCTAAATATTTATCAGAAAAACCTAATTCTTTTGCTTGAGCCAATTTTTTATCCGGAAGGTTATTCCATTTGAGCTTTAATAATTCTTCTTCAAAATCAACCAGTTCTTTCATTTCTCCAATAAACCAACGCCCGATAAAAGTCATTTGATAAAGCTCTTCTATTCCCATACCTTTACGTAACGCTTCATACATTAAAAAAATCCGTTCACTCGACGGATTCGCAAGTTTTACTTTTAATTCTTCTAAAGATAATTCTTTAAAATTTTTTGCCCCGCCTAATCCATAACGTTTAATTTCAAGCGAACGAATAGATTTCTGAAATGCCTCTTTAAAATCTTTGGCAATGCTCATGACCTCGCCGACAGCCTTCATCTGTGTGCCCAAAACATCTTTGGCTTGAGGAAATTTTTCAAACGCCCAGCGCGCGAATTTAATAACTACATATTCGCCCCACGGTTCATATTTTTCTAATGTTCCTTTTCGCCAATAAGGAATTTCATCCATGGTTAATCCGGCGGCCAATTTGGTTGAAATACGCGCGATAGGAAAACCCGTGGCTTTACTCGCCAGCGCGGAAGAACGCGAGGTTCTGGGATTAATTTCAATAACAACAATTCGATCATCTTTTAAATTATGCGCAAATTGCACATTGGTTCCGCCGACAACGCCAATCGCATCAACAATTTTGTAAGAAATATCTTGAAGACGTTTTTGTAATTCCAACGGAACGGTTAACATCGGTGCGGCACAAAAACTATCGCCCGTATGAACACCCATCGCGTCAATATTCTCAATAAAACAAACAGTGATTTTCTCATTTTTTTCATCACGAACCACTTCCAACTCTAATTCTTCCCAACCCAAAACACACTCCTCTACTAAAACCTGATGCACTAAACTCGCATTAAGTCCCCGTTGGACAATAGTTCGCAATTCATCAACATTATAGGCAATCCCACCGCCGGTTCCTCCTAAAGTATACGCTGGGCGCAAAACAACAGGATAGCCCATTTGTTGAGCAATTTTTTCCGCTTCTTCTATAGAATGAGACGGAGCGGATTGGGGAACAGGAACACCGATTTTTGCCATTGTTTCTTTAAAAGCAATCCTATCTTCTCCGCGCTCAATCGCATCAAGTTTAACGCCAATAATTTCAACACCATATTTTTCTAAAACACCGGCTTTAGCTAAAGCGGAAGATAGATTAAGGCCTGTTTGTCCGCCGAGATTCGGCAAAATTCCATCCGGCCGCTCTTTTTCAATAATAGAGGCAACACTGTCAACGGTTAAAGGCTCAATATACGTTTTATCGGCGGTTGTCGGGTCCGTCATAATCGTCGCTGGATTCGAATTGACCAATACAACCTCATAACCTTCTTCTTTGAGGGCCTTACACGCTTGCGTTCCAGAATAATCAAATTCACAAGCCTGGCCGATAATAATAGGTCCTGAACCAATAATAAGAATTTTCTTGATATCTTTCCGTCCAGCCATAAAAATCCTTTCTCTCCATTAATTTTCATAAAGACCGCCAAAAGCAAAATTCGGGTCGGTCGTTAAATTAATCCCTAACTTTTTTAATCCCGCCTCATCACCAGGCGTTGGAATATGCGTCATATGGACTTCACAGCCTTTTAATTCTTTAAGTTTTCCTAAAGCGAGTTCCGCCGCGGAATTGGTCATCGCGCTAATGGTTAAAGCGACCAAGGTTTCATCCAAATCCAAACTCGCGCGTTTATTATTAATAATTTCCTTTTTTAATTTAGCGACGGATTCAACAAGATTGCGCGGCAATAAATGAAGTTTATCAGGAATATCCGCCAAATGTTTCGTCGCGTTTAATATTAAGCTCGATGCGGCGTGCATATTCTCAGAATTTTTTCCTGTAATAATGGTTCCGTCTTCTAATTCAATCGCCGCGCCGCAAAAAATTTTCTCATGCCCCTTGCCTCGTTCTTTGGCTTCAGCCGCCGCCTGATAGGCCGGGCCAACAACAGCCCGATCTTCTTGCCGTACGCCTAATTCTTTCATGATTAATTCTGCCCGCTGAACAGTTTCTTTATCAACTAATCCCATCACATACTCACACGCATAACGAAAATAACGCCGAATCGCTTCTTGGCGAGAAGCTTCTTGGACCACCTCATCATCGGCGATTCCAAAGCCCACGCGATTCACTCCCATATCCGTCGGGGAACAATACATCGAATCTGTTCCTGTGATTTTCTCCAAAATACGTTTTAACACCGGGAAAACCTCAACATCACGGTTATAATTCACCGCGACTTGTTGATAGGCTTCCAAATGAAACGGATCAATCATATTGTAATCGCGAATATCCGCCGTAGCAGACTCATAAGCAACATTCACAGGATGTTTTAAAGGAAGATTCCAAATAGGAAATGTTTCAAATTTAGCATAACCCGATTTAACGCCTTTACGATAATCATGATAAAGTTGCGATAAACAGGTGGCTAATTTTCCACTTCCCGGGCCAGGTCCTGTAACAATCACAAGATCTTTTTTTGTTTCGATATAAGGATTCGCTCCATAACCTTCATCGCTGACAATGACATCAATATCCGTCGGATAACCTCGTGTAAAGGCATGCGTATAAACAGTAATATCTTGGCGTTCTAACTTATTCTTAAAAATTTTGGCCGCCGGCTGATCATTAAAACGTGTAATCACAACCGCACGAATACTAATCCCTCTGTCTTTTAAGTCATCAATAAGCTTTAAAGCATCCGCATCATAAGTAATACCAAAATCTGCGCGAACTTTACGTCTCTCAATATCTCCGGCATAAATACATAAAACAATATCTGCCTGATCTTTTAATTGCTGTAAAAGACGCATTTTGACATTTGGATCAAATCCAGGCAAGACGCGCGAGGCATGATAATCAAACAAAAGCTTTCCTCCGAATTCCAAATATAATTTATTGCCGATTTTTTTAACACGCTCGAGAATAGCTTCTGTTTGCTCTTTAAGATATTTTTCATTATCAAAACCGATTTGTTTTACCATAGGCTTTTCCTTTTTTAAAATAAAACGCCTTTTAGAATTCTTGGATAAAAAACAGAAGGTGGCTAAACAAAGATAAAAAAAGACAAACCAAAAAGGTTTGCCTTAAATATTTATACAAAAATAACTGTCTTCATCAAACATCATTGCTTTATGCTTTCGGAATTTAAAAGAGAACACCAACGCTCTTTTTTAAAATAAAAAAACTACATGAAAAACAATGAAGTCATTGTATAACAAATTAATCTTTATAACAATAATCTTTTTTAAGGAAATTTTTGAAATTAAAATTTCAGCTTAAAACTTCTTTGTCTCTCTCGGCCGTAAAGTTTTTGTCGTGGAATGAAATTAGGCGCGGATTTTTCTTGCCCTGCTTTTTGGGGACGGCTAAAAAATTTCTTTTGAGAATTAAATTCTTTAGAGCCGTACGATACGGAAAATTTTTCCGGCTTTGAAAAATGCCGCGCACTCCCACCGCTATAACGCCTTGAAAAAGGGCGCCTCGAACCGCCTGACGACCGCCTACGCGCAGAAAATTCATGACGCTGTGGTTTATCAAACGAAGCAACTGAATATTCAGGGTGTTTAGTAACCGGCAGTGTCGCTTTAATCAATTGTTCAATATTACGAATATCGCGACGTTGATCGGGAGTGGCAAAAGAAATAGCATGACCTTTATGACCCGCACGGCCTGTGCGGCCAATACGATGCACATAATTTTCAGCTTCATCCGGCAAATCATAATTAATCACCACTTCAATCCCCGAAACATCAATCCCTCGAGCCGCAATATCAGTCGCGACAAGGACACGATAACGTCCGGATTTAAAACCATCTAAGGCTTCTCGTCTTTGACTTAATGATCGATCCGAATGCATTTCAGCCGAACGAATACCCATCGCACGAATATCCCGAACAAGCCTTTTGGTATTATGTTTGGTGCGAGAAAACAATAAAATAGGCCCATGATATTGTTCTAATAATTTTCCCAAAAGTTTTATCTTAGCCTCTTTAGGAATAATAAAAACTTCATGGGTGACATGTTGAGCCGCGGTTCCCGACGGTGCGATCTCAACAGAAATAGGCGTTTTCATATGCCGCGCCGCAATATCCATAATCTCTTTGGGAATAGTAGCGGAAAAAAGCAATGTTTGTCTGTCGCGAGGAATTAAATTCAAAATTTCTTTTATCTGCGGCTCAAACCCCATATCAAGCATTCTGTCAGCTTCATCCAAAACGAATACAAAAACATCATTAAGCACTACAGTGCGTTGTTGGACATGATCCAAAAGCCGTCCCGGCGTCGCAACAATGATTCGTGGCATACGACGTAATGCATGAATCTGATCTCGCATCGATGCGCCGCCAATTAAACAAGCTGTTTTCATCCCAAATGCACCTGCCAATGATTTATACGCCTCATCTATCTGAATGGCTAATTCTCGTGTTGGCGCAACCACTAAGCCTTTTCCCTTCATTTGTTCCAACCGCTGAATCATCGGAATAGCAAAAGAATGAGTCTTTCCTGTTCCTGTTTGAGCAATTCCAATAAGATCTTTACCTTCAAGCGCAAGAGGAATCGCCTTTAATTGGATCGGTGTTGGAACTTTAAAATTAATTCTTTCCAAAATATTTAATATCTTCGGCGCAATTCCAAGGCCATAAAAACCCTGCGGAGTCGAATGAGACAAGGAAGAAAAATTTTCTTTTAAAATAGACTGTGTCATTATTATATATATTGAATCTTTCTAAAAGACTTATTTTAACGAATGAAAAATTCCTAACGAGGAGAATTGTTTCATTTGGCCTAAAAAGAAGAAAAAGAAAGGGCTAAAAGCATACGCTTAAGCCCTTTACTTTTATAATTTTACAACATTTTGAGCTTGTTCGCCCTTAGGACCTTTAACAATATCGAATTCGACATCTTGTCCTTCAGCTAATGATTTATATCCTTCACCCTGAATCGCAGAATGATGAACAAAAACATCTTTGCCATTTTCAGGTGTAATAAAACCAAAACCTTTTTGGTCATTAAACCATTTGACTTTACCTTTTGCCATAATTGTATCCTCCTTTCCTTAATTTTTTGTCACACTATAAAAAAACCGCAAGGCAAGTGACTTCACCTTACGGCTTAAAGTTTTCTTTTCCTTCGTCCTTCTTATTTATTCGAAACAGAGTATGGACTATGAAAGCTTCTTTGTCAAATTATATTTTACAATAACTCTCGATGATGTTTGACAACTTTGGCTTGAATCATATAAATGACATCTTCCGCAATGGAAGCCGCATTATCGCAAATACGTTCCAAATCGCGCGCGACTAAAATAAGCGGAACTGCTTGAGGCGCTGTTGTCCCATCTTTAACCATATAATCATATATCAATTCCTTAATAATAGCTGTCCGCAAATTATTGGCCTTCTCATCTGAAAAAATAACATCCTTGGCTAACTGTTCATCTCGACGAACAAACGCATTAATCGCATTACGAACCATCCCTTTAGCTTGTTCGGCCAATTGGGGCGTATCAATAAGCGGTTTTAAAAGTGGTTTATCCGCGATTTCTAAAACACGCTGGCAAATATTAACAGTCAAGTCCGCTATACGCTCTAATTTTGCGTTAATATGCATTCCTGTTGTAATAAAACGAAAGTCCCCGGCCATGGGCTGAAACAAGGCCAACAAATCGATTGCTTTTTCCTCAACAATGTTCTCTATTTGATCAATCTCATAATCCTGATCAATAACACTTTGGGCTAAATCTTTATCTTGTTGTTTCAACGCTTGAATGGACTTATAGATCAATTCCTCGACCTTTGTCGCCATTTTCAATAATTCCGTTTTAAGCTCTTGTAATTCATCATGAAAATGCCGTTCCATAAAAATAATCCCCTTTTTTAGTTTTTAAAATTATCCGAATCTTCCGGTAATATACGCCTCAGTTTTGCTATCCTTAGGCGCTGTAAAAATTTCCTGTGTTTTTCCAAATTCGATTAATTCGCCCATCAAAAAAAAGGCGGTATAATCTGAAACTCGCGCCGCTTGTTGCATATTATGGGTAACAATCACAATTGTATAGTCCTTTTTTAATTCTAATATCAATTCCTCTATTTTCGCTGTTGAAATAGGATCCAAACTCGCACAGGGCTCATCAAACAAAATTGTTTCTGACTCAACTGCCAATGTCCTTGCGATACACAAGCGCTGTTGTTGCCCACCGGAAAGCCTAAGCGCGCTATCATACAATCTGTCTTTAACCTCTTCCCATAATGCCGCTTTCCTTAACGACCTTTCCACTTTCTCTTCAATAAAATATTTATCTTTTATCCCATTGACCTTTAATCCATAACTAATATTGTCAAAAATACTTTTCGGAAAAGGATTCGGCTTTTGAAAGACCATGCCGACGCGTTTTCTAACTTCGACAGCATCCATCGAACAACAAAAAATATTTTGACCGTCAAGCAAGACTTCGCCCGTAACATTCGTATGCGGCACTAATTCATGCATACGATTTAACAAACGAATAAACGTGGATTTTCCGCAACCCGACGGCCCGATAATCGCGGTAACATCACAGTCAAAGATATCCATATTAATATTTTTTAAGGCCTGGCTTTTGCCATAAAAAAAATCAACATGTTTAGCTTTAATTTTTATTTTCTTATCCATGAACACCCCTTTGTCTTTGTCGAATAAAAATAGCAAAACCGGATATTAATAAAACTAACCATAAAAGAATCAAACTGCATCCGTAAGCAATCGCGCGTTGTTTATCCGGATGCGCTCCTTCGGTCATAAGCGCATAAATATGATATGGCAGTGCCATAACTTCTGAAAAAATTGATTTAGGATAACCCCGCATATAAAAAGCCGCGGCTGTAAAAAGAATAGGCGCGGTTTCACCCGCGGCACGGCCGATGCTTAAGATAACACCTGTTAAAATTCCTGGTAATGCCGTCGGTAAGACAATATTCTTTATTGTTTCCCACTTTGTCGCTCCTAAAGAAAGCGACGCTTCCCGAATAGATTGCGGAACCGCCATAAGGGCTTCTTGCGTCGATGAAATAATCAAAGGTAAAATAACAATCCCTAACGTAAGACTTCCCGATAAAATAGAAACGCCGAAACCAAAGAAATTTACAAAGACCGCTAAACCAAAAAGTCCAAATACAACAGATGGCACGCCAGCCAAATTATTAATACTTACCCGAATAAGATTCACAACAAATCCTTTGGGCGTGTATTCACATAAATAAATCGCGCAAGCCAAACCTAACGGCAAGGCAAAAAGAATTGCCCCTAACGTAAGATAAAAAGTCCCAACGATGGCCGGAGCAACTCCTCCTTGAGTCATCGATGACTTAGGAACTTGCGTTAAAAATTCCCATGAAATAACGCTCATGCCGCGAATACTAATAAAAAATATAATAAGGCCTAAGAAAAAAAGCGTTATGATAATACAAAAAAATAAAATGGAAAACCCTATCTGCTGAATAATATCGTTATTTTTTTTCATCCGCTTAACCCTAACTTTATTCGATAACGACGGCTGATAATTTCCGCAATAATATTAAAAACAAACGTAATTAAAAATAAAACAAGCGCAATCGCAAAAAGCGCGTGATAATGATCTCCGCCCATTGGAGCTTCTCCCATTTCCGCGGCAATGGCGGCTGTCATAGGACGCACCGGCTGAAAAAAAGATTTTGGAATGGCAGAAGCACCTCCCGCGACCATTAACACCGTCATAGTTTCACCAATAGCACGGCTCATCCCTAAAATAATAGCTGTTGAAATTCCAGACCCAGCGGCAGGAATAACAACTTTTGTCAATGTCTGCCAACGATTAGCTCCGACGGCAAAAGACGCTTCTCGAAAAGCTTTAGGGACATAATTAAGAGCATCATCCGCCAAACTACAAACCGTAGGGGTGGCCATAATTCCTAAAATAATGCTCGCATTTAAAGCCGTTAAGCCCGTCGGCAAATTAAAAATATTCTGCAAAAATGGCGTTAAGATCATCATGCCAAAAAAACCATACACAACAGAAGGAATGCTGGCTAATAATTCAATTAAAGGTTTTAATATCGCTCTTTGTTTATATCCAGCAATCTCATGAAGATATAAAGCGCTTCCCACGCCCAAAGGCACACAAATAAAAATCGCGCCTACTGTCACCCAAACAGACGCTAATATCAAAGGCAAAATGCCGAATTCCGGCGGATCATACGTTGGATACCATGTTTTACCAAAAATAAATTTTGAAAAACTAACCTTTTGAAAAATCGGTAGGCCTTCTTTAAAAAGAACAATAATAATTCCTAAAAGAAAAACAAGTGAGGAAAACGCAAAGACCGTGAAAATCCATTTATAAATTTTTTCTTTTATTCGAGGATGCATCATCGGGTCCTTTAAAATAGCACTGCAGGGTTGGGGGAAAATCCCTGCAGTGCCTAAGAAGAAAATAAACGTATTTCTTATCTTACTTTAATGAAACAAACCCATCTTCTTCAACTAACATTTGGCCTTTTGAACTTAAAATAAAATCTATAAATTCTTTAGCCAAACCTTTTGGTGCGCCGTTCGTATACATAAACAATGGACGGCCAATAGGATATTTTCCGCTTAAAACAGACTCTTTGGAAGCCTTAACCCCATCGATAGCAAGAACTTTTATCGATGAAGAAATATAACCTAATCCTACATAACCAATCGCTCCTTTTGTCATAGCAACTGTTGAA
>ERZ795059.902-NODE-902-length-35181-cov-11.593350_pt1 | contig 35181 bp, 34 predicted proteins | sample MGYA00375143_ERZ795059 | MGnify/ENA primary metagenome ERZ795059 (study PRJEB30188, sample SAMN05720168) | activated sludge metagenome | isolation source: Anaerobic digester | place: USA | collected 2015-01-07 ... | reverse complement strand
CAAAAATACGAAGAGTAGATTATTTATAAAAAATATTGATATTTATCATAGGAGAGATAAAATAATTATTAAATGAAATTATTTATGATTCAAATATTTGTTTTAATAGTTTTAATTTTTTTACTTTTGCCGAAGGAAATAAAACCGGAAAATATTGAAATTATAAAAGTTAGAGGTCAATCAATTCTTTCAAGCCCGAATTTTTATGATGAAGCGGTTGACGATGCGTTGCGCGAAGCGGTTCGTATGGCAGGCGGAATAAAAATTAAAAATATAACAATTGTAGAAAATTATTTGTTATCGGTAAATAAAACTTTTACAAGAACAGACGGATTTGTAAAAGGATATAAAAAAATTAAAGAACAAAAAGATTCTGCGAATGATTTGTTTTATGTATATTTAGAAGTATCAGTTAATACCGCCGATTTAAAAGATAATCTTTCAGCTAATTGCATAGATACGAGCATTGATATTGACGTAATATACGATTGGATTGGCAAACCAAAAATTATGGCGGTAGTAAAAGAATATATTGATAAAAATGAAAGCGAATTAAATTACGCAAGAACCGAAATTGAAAATGTTTTATTAAAAAATGAAATTCATATTGCGAGTCAAGAACAAATTCAGGAAATTAAAAATACGGATATATCAAACGCCGATGATGTAAAAAAAGCTCGGGCTTTTGCAATGAGATTTGGCGCTGAAATCATTATTACAGGAAAATGCATATCTAATTTCAGCCGCATCGTTTCAATCGACAACAATAATTTTATATTTTATACTTCTAATATTGAATTAAGAGCTATAAATTCCGCGACCGGCGAGATTCTTATTTCTGAAAAATATGACAATATAATACCAACTAATAAAGAAGATTCGTTAAATTTGGGATATTTGAGCGCTAATGACGCGGCGCAAAATTCCATAAAAGATTTGGTTTCCGTTTCTATAAATGATTTTTGTTATAAATTATTTTCAAATTTTACCCGAAGCATTTCTAAAGCTCAGAAAATCGAATTAATAATTTCTGGCGTTAAAGGTAAATTATATGAAAAACTTATACAATATTTAAAAAAAATCCCGAAAATTTCAAAACTTTCTCCAAGAAATTTAATCAATAACACGGCTTTTTTTGATATCGAATATAAAGGAAATATTGAAACGTTAAAAAATAATATTTTAAAATCGAAAGATATGAATTTTGAATTTGTATCTTTTAATAATAACCGTCTTGAATATTCGATTAAATCTTCTGAATCCCCAAAACTTATTAAGCAAAATATTATTACTCTGAATATATCGGAAATAGATTTAAAATTTCTTAAAGAATTTAAAAAGATTCTCGAGTCTATTGATAAAAATTTAGAAATAAATCAAATAAGTTTCAGCTCTGGAATTGCGGTTTTACAGTTGAATACCCGCCAATCGTCTGATAATCTTGCGGAACTAATTCTTGAGCGAATCGAATTACAAAATCTCAATATTCAGATATTAAGCGTTGACAAAAACAAAATTGATTTAATCAAAACTAACCGATGAAAAAAATATTTTTTTTGATTTTTATAATTCAAATTTTTATAAATAGCGTTAATTCAACGCAATTTTTCAATTTTGATTTTACCGGAAAAACCGCCGCTGTTTTAATCTACGACGAAGGCGGGTCGGAAAGATTTATTGGAAGTTCAGAAAACGAAATTATGAAAGCGTTTCAAAATGCCGGAATAAAAATGATAGACAGAGAACAACTCGAAAAACTCAAAAAAGACGATTATACAAAAGCCGCAATAATAAATAGCAACGCTGCGGCATTTCTAAAAATTAAAGAAAAGTATAAAACGGATATTTTAATCTGCGGTTATCTTAACGCCGAATCAAGTTATGCCATAGGAAATTATTGGAGCGGAGTTTCTTTTATCGCTTTAAAATTTTTAAATACTTCTGACGCTTCGCTATTAGGGATAATTTCAAGCGATAGAATGGGCGTTATTGGAAATCCGGCGATAATAACGCAGACTGAATTTTCAGCAAAACAAGGAGCTATATTAAAAAGTATAGGAGACGTATTAAATAAAATTGAAATTCCCTATTTAAATTCTCCTGTGGAAATACAACCTGTTATTTTTCCAAAATTATTTCTGAAAAAAAATGATTTTGAATATTGCATGATTAAATTCTCTCCGACAAATAAAAATATTGCAGTTGCCGCATCTAAAGACGGAAGAATTTTAATTCTGAATATATCTGATAATAAAATTGGCGTCAAAGAAATTGATAATGTAAGGTATGAAATAAAATCATTAAATTTTTCTACCGATGGCAAGTATCTAATATTTACCGATGACTTGCAGAATTTGCATATTTATGATTTTCAAAATCAAAAAAAAATTTGTGATTTTAAGTCGCCGCATAAAAAAAATATTTTGTCCGTAATAGCGGGAAAGAAAAAAATTTATTCGGCTTCCAAAGATAACGAGATTTATTTATATGATTTTTCGGGAAATATAGCAAATAGTCTTGAAGACAAAATCTTAAAAAACGGGTTATTGGATTTATCCTTAAGTCCGGAAGAAAATTTTTTAATCTCGGTTTCCTTAAACCGCGCTATTATTTGGTCGGTAAATAATGAAACGGGAGATTTGGTTTTTTATAAAAAAATCAATATCTTTGAAAATGAAAATTCATGGAAAAATTCAGATTTGACTTCCTGCGCGATAAGCCATGACGGTCAAATTTTTGCCGCAGGAATTTTGGAAACAGATATTGATATTCAACGAAACATAAGAAAAGACAAGGGTAAAATAATCGTAATAGATAATTATTCAGGGCAAGTTATAGCAGTTCTGACCAATCTAAATGAATATTCCAGAAAAAATAAATGCATAACCGATTTATCTTTTGCCGGAAACAGGCGGTTTTTGCTGTCAGGCGGCAAAAACGAAACTTTTACCGTTTGGGATATTGAAAAATCGCGCGAATTATCTACGGTTGATATTGGAAAAAAGGTTCTAAAAGTAAATTTAAATAATCAAGGGTGTTTTGCAGGTATTATTACAGAAGATAATGAATTACTAATTTTCAGCCTGTGAAACTTAATTTAATAATCGGGGAGGTGCGATGAATGTTATAGCATTGGTTTTAGTTTGAGAATTTTTTTTATTATTTAAATTTAAAATTTTTGGAGGATTTTGAAATGAAAAAATTATTAATTGTTGTTTTAATTTTAGGTTTAATGGCGTCAATAGTAAACGCCGAAACAAAAAAAGGAGATAAAGAAATCGGAGTATCAGGTTCTTATACTAAACAGTCTGACGCAGACGGCGGCCAATATATGATTCAAGGCAAATACGGATATTTTTTCTCTACCAAATCTCAAATCGGCGTGGGCGCGACTTTATTTGGAACAACCGGCGACGATAAATTTAATATCTATGGAATTGATGCGAGATACGATTATCACTTCTCGGTAAAATCTAAAACTATTCCATATATTGGCGGAAGAGTCGGAACTTACATATTTAAAGACGATGACTATAGCAGTAATTCAGTTCAGTATGGTCCTCAAATCGGCATTAAAAGTTTTATAGCTGAAAAAACAACGATTTATCTCGAGTATCAGTATAATATAACAAAAATGAAGGATCAAGACGATTCTACAAAAATTAATTTATTGCAAATCGGTCTTTCAACGTTTTTTTAACCCGGATATTACATTAAACGTTAAATGAAGTTTTTCAAAACATAGATGTATTATTGCGATTTAGATATAAAATCGCAATTTATGTTAAAACTTCTAAAAACCCGAAAACTTTTTAAATTTACGGCTTTAGCCGTAAATTATATGTTTTTAAGATTTTGAAAAATTGTCTGAAACAAGTATTCTATGCTGTTTAAACAATTTTTCAAAATCCTTATGCAGTTTTCGGGTTTAAACTAATTTTGTAAGGAAAAATTTATGAATAAATTATTTTTAAAATCATTAATTTTTTTTCTTTTAATTATTATTGGTTTTAGCTCTTGTTCTAAAAGAAAGCTTGTCAAGGAAAGAACAACGGAAAAAGAATCGGTAATAGAAGAAAAAACAGTTATTACGGAATAGTAAAATAAAGAAAGATTTTTACGAGAAATTAATTTTTCGGGGTGATGAAATGTTTAAATTTATACAATGTTTATTTATTTTTTGTTTTACGCTTTTAATCGCGGGTTTAATAGGATGCGGAGGCGGCGGAAGCGGAGATGACAGCGGCGGATCAGGAGTAAATTCGCTTGAAGGGACATGGAGCACTTACGACGGCGACACATTTTGTTTTGTTCTAACAAAACTTTCAGCTTCCGAAGCATTGCTAACGTGGGACGATTATACTACCGATAATTACATTTATTTAGGAAATAATATCTGGCAGGAAAAATATAATACGTCGGATACGTTTTTGGTTGTTTCAAATAATTCGATTTTATATAACGAAGGAATGGTTGCGACCAAAATTTCCAATTCTGTTGTTTTGAACCCGAAATGGTATTTTTCGGATTCGAATTACAGGATATACGGCAAATCTTCAAATTTTCCGTTAGGTTCGTTTGACGAGATTATGGGAAACGATTCTAACGCTTGGACATTGCTTTATGAAGGAAACCAAAACGTTAATTTTGTTCTTCCAAGTAATTATTCTTCTCTATGCGTAACGTTTCCTGGAAATTATGCGTGGCTTGTCGATTATGTAACGCTCGTCGGCTCAAATTCGGACGGATTTGATTATTATTTAAATTTTTATTCGGAAGATGGAAAATATTGTTATAATATTGAAGATGTTCAGGATAATGACGGATGCGGAGCGTGCTATCTTGCGGCAAACGGAAATTTTACTGCGGGACAAACCTTGACTTTAAAAGTTAAGAGAAGCGATGCGAACAAATGGATAAAAGTTTATACCAATAATTCCGTAGAATACGAGGTTTGGGCAGGCGATACTTATTTAGCCGACTCTATAAATGGATACGATATTGCAAATCAGGGTTATACTTTACTTGGTATAGCAAACGCTTCATCGTATTTTTTTGGAGATTATGCTTATTATGTTTTGGCTAAAAAAGGAAACGGTCAAGTTTATGTGGATTATTTGATGTCGTATTTAGGAACTGGAACAGCCATGTCATGGGCGGGCAACAATAGTTCTGGCAATGTTACAAATTTTAATAATATTTTTTCTCTCAATAATTCATACGCTATGGTGGGTTTGACTTCAGGCGGAACCGGACATGATTACTCCGGCTTTTTGAATATGAAAAAATAAAATTTATTTTTGTTAGTATTCTACTAACTTTCTCATTATTTCCTCCGGCGGTTAAAAAAAAAAATTTTAACCGCCTTTTTAAAAATTTGAATACGGAGCTTAAAATGAAATTAAAAAAAATATTATTTTCAATATTAACAATAACCTTGATATTATCAATAACGGGATGCGGCGGCGGCGGTTCGTCTTCAAATAATAATACTAATAATAATCAAATGAATCCGGCGAATTATTCGATACAGTTAAACGAAAATACGTTTTATATAAACGATACGGAAGCATTAATAATTAATTTTACAACTGCTGTCGAACCTGATTCAGGAAGCGTTTATTTAATTGAAACAACAACTAACGGAGCGGAAATTAATTCGCTTGTTCAATTGTTTGACGACGGAAATATTATTAACGGCGATGATATTTTAAACGATGGAGTTTATAGCAATAAAATTGTTATAAATAAAAGTTTAAAAGGCGATTATTGTTTTGCCGTAAAATATAAAAAAAACAATATAAATTTTTCATCCGATACTTTTACGATAACCATTGTTAATGAATTGACCGGAATACAATTGAAAGAGATTAATGAATGCGTTAATGACGTAAAGGATTCATACAATTATTTTATTCAGAGCGATCCGTCGAATGCAAATAAAAATATTTCATTATATCTTGCAAACGACAATACTGTTTCAAATATTTATTATGATACGAATATAATCAAATGGGAAAAACACGATGTTATGTGTTTTATATTTACCGGCGATACTATGACTGACGGAGCGGGCGGCCGCATAAATAACACGAAAACAAAATCAATGCCGTATAACTCAAATGTTTCTCAAGTAAAAAAAAAAATCACTTTAAAAAGTAAAAAATTTTCTTCCGAACCGGACAATATCATCGGGAATAACAAAGTTATTATATACGCTCCGTTTTATGATGAAAACGAATATTTCAATACTTTATTTGAACAGGATGTATACGATAAATTTATTTCTGACGATTACAAGGATTTTTTTAATGTTGATATTATTTACAGGGAAAATTCAGCCTCAATAGAAAAGGTAAAATCATTTTCAGATTACGGAATAATAATCATTCATACTCACGGCGGAATAACGGACGACGTTATTTCGTTTTGCAGCGGTGAAATTTGCGACGATACAAAAGATATTGCGTATAAAAAAGATATGTCCGCAAAACGGTTAGGAAAAGGACTTGCCGGAAATCAATCGGAAGGCGTTTTCGGCATAGGAGCGTATGATTTTCAAAAATTTGTTTATACTATTCAGCCAAAATTTATCGAGCAATATTGTTCCGAATTTTCAAATAGTTTGGTATTTAACGGCAGTTGTCATTCATTGCAAAATATTACATTATCGGATGAATTCATAAATAAAAAAAGCGGGTCATATATAGGTTTCAGCGAATCGGTATATAAATCTTATAACGGAAAAATAGCTAAAAAAACATTTGCAGAATTACTTGAAGGAAAGACCGTTTCCGAATCTTTATCTTCCGCCAAAACAACGCACGGAAACAACGATGGAAGTCCAAAACAAGCAGAGCCATTAATATCAGGAAGCAATGATTTAACTATAATAACCGAAGGAATCACAAACGGTAGTTTTGAATTAGGCGGATTAAATTCTTGGACTACGAACGGCGATGTTAGAGTTATTCCTAAATTAGGGGCGTTCAATCCGGACGACGGCAAATATATGGGAATAATTTCAACTGGATTAGGTTCTGTGAACGAGTCGATAAGTGAAATATCGCAAAAATTCAATATACCTGCCGGAAAAGAAAAATTAGAACTAACCTATAATTTTGTTTCTGAAGAGCCGCTTGAATATTTAAACAGCAAATACGACGATTATTACAAAATACTCGTTATTACTCCAAGCGGAGATACGGTTTTAGTAGATTCAGGAAGCATAAACTTTTTTTCAGACGAATCATTTTGGAATCCCGCAGATATAAATTTTGACGGAGGCGATAACACGGCATATTATATCGGCTGGCAAACGAAATCTTTGAATTTAAGCCAATACATTTCTTCGGAAGGAAAAAGAAAAGGTTATACGTTGATAATAATTGTCGGAGATAAGGGCGACAGCATATATGACAGCGCATTATTAATCGATAATATTAAATTAGTCGAGCCTTAATATTTAAAAAAATATTAACTCTTTTTTCAAGTTCAGAGTTCAGCGAGTTCAGCGATTTCAGCGCTGTTCAGCGCATGCAATTTTTGCAATTTCTGAAAAAAAACGTTTAAAACATTGGACGAAAATAGGAAAAATCGCCGAGAAAAAAACACCGTATCCTGAGTCTGACATTTTAATATTAGCTGAGCGGTAATGAAGATGCTTTTTTGCGCGGAAGAAAAGTTCGCGATAGTTCGCGTAAATTCGCTGCTAATCAATTAATTACAAAATTTGTGAAAAATGCGTATCCGAATATTTTTCTCAAATTTGTTTAGTTGCCGACACTTATTATATTGACAATGTGGTATAATATGGTATAAATTATATATATGAAGTTTGAGTTTGATAAAAATAAAAGCATTATAAACAAGAAAAAACATGGTATTGATTTTTACGAAGCGCAAGAACTGTGGAATGATCAGGATTTCATTGAAATACCTGCAAAAACGATTGATGAACCAAGATATTTAATTATCGGCAAAATAAACAATAAACATTGGTCTGGCGTTATTACTTATAGAGATGAAAGTATAAGAATTATATCAGTTCGCAGATCAAGACTTGAGGAGATAATGATTTATGAAAGCTAAAGATTTTGATAAAAAATTTGACGACGGGCAAAACATTTTGAAAAACCTTGATATGTCCAATGCGAAAAGACCTGAATATAAATTAAAAAGGGTAAATGTTGATTTTCCTGTTTGGATGATAAATTTATTAGATAAAGAAGCAAATAAAATCGGCGTTCCTCGTCAATCTGTAATAAAAATATGGCTCGCAGAAAAATTAGGTCATAAACAATATGCCGAAGTAAAACCTTAAAATCAAGAGGCGGATTATGGAAAAAAAATTAAAATTATTAGGTTTTTCTAGGTTGAGTACTTTAGGTTGAGTGCGGTTGAGTGGGTTGAGTGGGTTGAGTGCCGGGTTGAGTGCCATTTTTGCCATTTCTGAAAAAAAGCGTTTGAAACAATGGACGAAAATAGAAAAAAGTGCCTATAAAAAAACGCCGTATCCTGCGCCTGACATTTTAAAAAAAGGTGTCAGGTTGCAACAAAATCAACAAACGAGTGAAAGTCTGCCATATACAGGTGACATTTTGGGTTGAAGAAAAGTTCGCGATAGTTCGCGTAAGTTCGCGGTTAAGATTAAACCACGAATCTAACGAATCTAACGAATAAAAGAGATTGTTTTCAGTCTCGGAGAAAAAAGTTATTTGACAACAATAAATATATTAACGGTAATCTTCGATAGCGGAAGCGGCGTTAATATCATAAAATTTTTCTTTACAATCAGGGCAATAGTACCATTCTAAATACGGAATTACAATATTATTCCTCTGAAATTCACCGCAGCATTTTTTTATATTTTCGCTGTAGCAGATTGGACAAAAATCCATTTCAATTTTAGACCGCTTTTTTACTGGAGATAAGGACATAAAATTTATCAACTCCTTTATGAGTAATAAGTTTTCCCTTTGTGTATATCAAAGTGCCATCTAAAGATAGTCCTTTAATTATATATAAATATCCGGCGCATAAACGATAGATTCTAAAACCATAGCTTGAGTCAAATTATCTCGTTCAATTTCGTTAATCGCCTTATCCGTAAATATAATTTGTTGTCTAAATATCAGATGTTTTATTTGATTTAATACATTCATTAGTTATGAATTATAAGATAATCGAGAAATATTGTCAAGAAATAAAAAAAGTAAAATGCTATATCTGCCATTTCTGGCGGAAGAAAAGTTCGCATAAGTTCGTGTAAGTACGTGGCTAATCAATTAATTAATTACAAAATTTGCGTAGAGTTGAGCGCCTATATCAACACTTAACAAAAAATTTTAATAATGGCAGTTTTAATAGGCAGAGTTAAGAAAACGGATTAACTATTTTCAAAGTTTCAACTTTTTGGAAATCGTCAGTATTTCTGGTTAGCAAAGTTGCTTTATTTAATATAGCCGAAGCGGCAATTATTGCATCAGGAGTTTTGAGTTTGAATTTTTTTCTGAGTTCAATAGTTTTATTTTCTAATTCGAATGATAAACGGATTATTGAAAAATATTGGAGTAAATTGTTTATGAAATTTTCTTCTTCAGTAGATATTTCTGAATACGAAAGTAATTCTATTCGTGTAATAACTGAAATATAAATATTGTTCGACAATAAAAAATGAGGTTCAAAATATGAGGATACTTCGGAGTAATTTTTAAAATGATAGATAAAAATATTAGTATCGTAAAGAAGGTTCAATTCCATTCATTCCTTGATTGCTGCTGGTATTTGATTGGGTCAATATTTTTATTTTTCCACATACCTTTAGTATTTTCAAGAACAACTGATAATTGGTTTTTATCAATGATGTCAGAAGGAATATCAACTTCTATAATATCCTCATCAAGATATTTAAGATTTTTTTTTGGCAATGTAACTATGCTCATAAAAAACTCCGTTAATAATTTTTTGTTTCATAATAATTATACCAAATTATTTACTGATAGTCAAATGAAATTAAAAAAATTAAATTTCATTCGTGTAAATTCGTGAAATCCGTGTAAATGTTAAAAGGTTGAGTGAGGTTGAGTTCCTATACTGATGCCATTTTTGCCATTTCTGAAAAAAATCGTTTGAAACATTGGACGAAAATAGGAAAAATCGCCGAGAAAAAAATGCCGTATCCTGAGCCTGACATTTTAATATTAGTTGCGCGGTAATGAAGATGTTTTTTGCGCTCAAAAAAAGTTCGCGTAAGTTTGCGGCTAATCAATTAATTAATTACAAAATTTGTGAAAAATGCGTATCCGAATATTTTTCTCAAATTTGTTTAGTTGCCGACACTTATTATATTGACAATGTGGTATAATATGGTATAAATTATATATATGAAGTTTGAGTTTGATAAAAATAAAAGCATTATAAACAAGAAAAAACATGGTATTGATTTTTACGAAGCGCAAGAACTGTGGAATGATCAGGATTTCATTGAAATACCTGCAAAAACGATTGATGAACCAAGATATTTAATTATCGGCAAAATAAACAATAAACATTGGTCTGGCGTTATTACTTATAGAGATGAAAGTATAAGAATTATATCAGTTCGCAGATCAAGACTTGAGGAGATAATGATTTATGAAAGCTAAAGATTTTGATAAAAAATTTGACGACGGGCAAAACATTTTGAAAAACCTTGATATGTCCAATGCGAAAAGACCTGAATATAAATTAAAAAGGGTAAATGTTGATTTTCCTGTTTGGATGATAAATTTATTAGATAAAGAAGCAAATAAAATCGGCGTTCCTCGTCAATCTGTAATAAAAATATGGCTCGCAGAAAAATTAGGTCATAAACAATATGCCGAAGTAAAACCTTAAAATCAAGAGGCGGATTATGGAAAAAAAATTAAAATTATTAGGTTTTTCTAGGTTGAGTACTTTAGGTTGAGTGCGGTTGAGTGGGTTGAGTGGGTTGAGTGCCGGGTTGAGTGCCATTTTTGCCATTTCTGAAAAAAAGCGTTTGAAACAATGGACGAAAATAGAAAAAAGTGCCTATAAAAAAACGCCGTATCCTGCGCCTGACATTTTAAAAAAAGGTGTCAGGTTGCAACAAAATCAACAAACGAGTGAAAGTCTGCCATATACAGGTGACATTTTGTGTTGAAGAAAAGTTCGCGATAGTTCGCGTAAGTTCGCGGGGAAAAACTTTATAAAATGAACAATTAATCCGCAGACGCGCTGCTTGATAACGCGTTTAGAAACTCGAACGAAACAATTTTTTTAAACTCGGCGTTTAATATTTTCAATAAAATTTTTTTCGGATGCTTTTTTTCATTTTTTTCAACTAAATTAAACGCCTTCTCGTTACAGTAATAAACCTGTTCCTGAGATAAATTAATCAAATAAGAATTATTTAACGATGATTTTCACAGAGCCGATTTTTTTAACCCGCGCGCAAAATAGAGAAACGGGCATTAGTTCTTTACTATCGCTCTTTCAACGGCTTCAAAATTTCCAACAGATATGTCTGTCATAAAATCACAAAATATTTGAAATGTAACTCCGCCGATTTTTATTTGCTTTTTTATTTCTTTAAAACATTTTTTGATTTCTAAATAAGATTTTTTATCGCCTTTGTTTTTTTCTTTTGCGATTTTTTTTTGAATTTTTATTTGTTCTTTAATTTCTGATAATTGGTCTTTTGTCAGATTCTGTTTGTAAGATTTCTTCGGATATTGTTTAAAATCATAGGTTGAATTTGATTCTGATTTCATGTCGGCGGGAGAGGCGAATGATTTCATAGCGTTTTGAAACCAGTCATAACTTCTAAATTCATCTTCGACTCCTTTTTGTTCATATCTAACAATAAGACTATAAGCTTTATAAAGAGACGACCAGTATAAAATTGAAATTTCCGCTTCGGAGAAATTCGATACTTTTTTCAAGGCTTCTCTAATTTTAGTTCTGGGCGGCATTTTCACGTCGTTTTTTAAGACGAGTTCTTTTTTTTCAGAATCTGTTTTTTCAATAATATTTTCATTAGAACAAGAAGTATTAGCGGAGGCGGAAATACTATCAGAACCACAATTAATATTCGGGTTAACGTTAAAAACCGGATTAACGGCAGTATTATCCGAATCTACGGCATTCAATAAAGCATTAACTAAATTCATCAAAAACTCCTGAAAAAAATTCATTTATAACAAACATTTTCGGATTGTAGTAAAAAAATTAAATAAGTCAAGCAATTTTATTAATCATTGCAAATAAATAAGGTTATATTTAAATGTTGCGGTTTAATATGCAAATAAAACCGTAAGAATTTAAAAGCGAATACTATCTTTCCAAATATCCGTTTTATAATTAAACAATTGACAAAAATATATCTGTAAATTATATTTAACCTAAAAACTACAAATTGGATTTAAAAAAAACGCTTAAAGTAATGGAAAATAATATTGATAAGCGCTTTTTCAAATGCGCAAATTTTACGTTGCAGTTTTTGGGTTTTTAGAAGTTTTTCCCGACAAACGTATATGATTTGAAAAACTTCACTTTTTTATTGAATCATCTGGGTTTAATAGATATGAAAATAAACGGTTTATACGTGTTTTTTTTAGTTTGTTTATTCGCGAACGCCGTCGGCTCCGTTGAAAAAAACGATGAATACTCTAATTATTATCTTAACGGCGACAATGAAATAATTGATTTGAATAAAGAAGACTCGTTGAAAAAAGACGGAACTAAAAAAGCCATAAACAATAAAACCAGAATAATAGAAACATTGCCCGAATTTAAAAGGAATAATTTATTGCCGGACAATATGGATCCGCGGACAAGACAGATTCTGAACCCGGGATTTCATAATTCCAAAATTCAGAAAAATATTGAATCGGAAAATAAAAAAATTGAAACGGCAAATCCTTCTGTTGAAAAAAAAAATACTCGTAAACCGAAAACCGTTTCTCAAGAAAATAATAATAACCGTCTTGAAAAAAAAAACGCCCCGGGCAAACCTAAATTCGATAGAAATCCTTTTAAAAAAAAAGCGAAGGGTTTATCTGAAGAATCATTGATAGAAACGAATGAATATCTGAATTTTAAATTCGATTATACCGTCGAGCCGCAGCCTCCGTTTGCCGAAATTGATAAAAGCGCATTAATAAATGAAAGTAATTTTGAAACTGCCGGAAAACCGGAGTTCAACGATATTGAACTGGGCGTAAAAATAAAAGCTCCTAAAGAAAACAAAAATATTGAAGAAACTTTAATTGATTTTAATTCGGATAAGAATAAGAATTATTCAAAGGAAAATCAAAAATCCCAAACGAATAAACCGGGAATTTTTCAAAACATTAATGCGAAGTATCTTGTTTTAGGAGTTTTTGTTATAACAGTTTTTTCTATCGCTATAATTTACTTTATAAATTTTAAAATGAAAAAATCATATTTTGACGACGAAACCCAGACAAAAGCCGGAGACTATTATAGAAAATATCTAAGCAATTTACAAAATAATCAGAGCGTTTATTCTTCTGACGACGTGAAATCGGGATATTCTGAAACTGAAAACGAACGCGATATTTCAGACTATTCGGAAACTGAAAAATCGGCGACAAAAGGTTATTCGATAGAGGATAAAATAGAGAAAATAAGAATAATTTCAAAAAAGTATTCGGGGAAAATGTAATAAGGAATGGATATCGATTTTTATAATCAGAAAAAAAACGTAAATTTTTTAAAACAATCTTTTAAACTAAACAGACTTGCTCATTCGTATATTTTTTCAGGGCCGGAAGGATTGGGCAAACTTGAAATCGCAAGATTTTTTATAAATATTATTCAATGTTTGAATCTAAACGATAATCTCGAACCTTGCGGAGAATGCAAGAATTGCATTAAGATAAGACAGAATATTTTTGTCGATAATCTCGAAGTTACTACGGCTGGAGATAAAACCACAATTTCAGTCGACCAGATAAGAGAAGAAATTCTCGAATTTGCCAGATATTCATCAAACGAAGGAAAATATAAGGTTTGTCTTGTCTATCCGGCGGAAAAAATGCGGGCTGAAGCGATGAACGCTTTGCTTAAAATATTGGAAGAACCTCCGGAAAAATTTATTTTCATATTAATTACTTCAAATCATTTTCAACTTTTGTCTACGATATTGTCGAGATGTCAAACATTGAAGTTTAATCCGCTTCCCGTTAAACAAATCGAAACGAGGCTTATTAAATACAAAAATTTTGAGCCTGTAAAGGCAAGGATTTTATCGGTTTTGTCAGGCGGTAGAATAAATTTTGCCATTAAATTAGAAGAAAGCGGAGCTCTCGAAAAAAGACAAAATATTTTAAACGGATTATCAGCGGCTCTTGAAAAAAAAAGTTTTTTTGAGTATTTTAATCTTGCTAATTTTCTGGTTTCAGAAATGAAAAAAGTGAAGCTTGAAGATTCCGAGGAATCAGACTCAAAAACCGACAAGAATAAATCCGCGGCGTTAATCATCGAGATTGCAGGCTCTTTTTTTCGCGATTTATTGTTGTATAAATCTCTTAATGAAAATCAGAAAATTTTAAATATCGATTATCTTGAAGATATAATAAAGATTTCGCAAAACTATTCGTATTCCGAACTCGAACGGTTTGCCGGCAATAGTTTTGTTTCCGAAAGATTATTGAAAAGCAATGTAAATCCTTTGCTTGTGTTTGAAAATATGCTGGACGCTTAGAATAGGCGTCTTATCATAGCGCCATGCCGCTGAAGTTTCTTGACAAAGAAAATTTACTGTTTCGGCGAAATATTTGTTTATGTGAAACGCAACCGGATTCGCGGCGGGCGTTTGTTTAAAAAATTTTTTTATCGGTTTCAAAAGTCTAAAATAAAATTTTTTCAGGAGGCTGGGAAATTGACAATTAGAGAAATAAAAATTTGCGGAGATCCTATATTAAGAAAAAAAGCGGAGAAAGTCTCTAAAATTTCTAAAAGCGTAAAACAATTGATAATAGATATGTTTGAGACGTTAAACAAAGCGAAAGGCGTAGGTCTTGCCGCTCCGCAAATTGGCGTATCGAAATCAATAATAATAATAGATTTATCCGAATCAAAATATAATTTTAGGATGGCTATGATTAATCCTAAAATTTTAAAAAAATACGGCGAGGAAGATTATTTTTCGGAAGGCTGCTTATCGGTTCCCGAGATATGGACGGATATAAAAAGACCGACCATTATTGATATTGAATACGAGGATGCGGACGGAAAAAAACAGAAGATAACCGGATTATCAGGAATGCCGGCGCGAGTAGCTCAACACGAATTGGATCATCTAAACGGCATTCTTTTTATCGATAAAGCGGAATCTAAAAACAAGGAATTCGTCAGACAATCGGTCGACATTTTAATAAAAAAAACCAAATTGAAAACCGGAAATATAATTTTATGAAAATAGTTTTTGCCGGCAGTTCTGATTTTGGATTGAATTGTCTTGAATATTTAATAAAAGAAGAAGACGTCGTTTGCGTTGTTACGAATCCTGACAAGCAGGCGGGCAGAGGTAAAAAAATATCGTCCACTCCGGTAAAAACATTGGCGGTTGAAAATGGAATCAGATGTTATCAGCCTGAAAATTTCAATTCGGAAGCGACGCTTGATTTATTGAATGAAATAAATCCGGATTTAATAGTAGTGGTTTCTTTCGGTCATATAATAAAACCGTTTCTTTTAGAAGCGTTTCCCGATAAATGGATTAATATACATTCCTCGCCGCTTCCGCTTTACCGCGGACCGGCTCCGATAAATTTTGCGATTTTCAATTCGGAAAAAACAAGCGGAATAACGATAATAGAGATTGCCGAAAAACTCGACGCCGGAGATATTCTCGTTAAAATGCAAATTCCAGTGGAACAAAGCGAAACCTTTGGAAGTCTTTTTAATAAACTTCAGATTCTTTCCGTTGACGCTTTGAAAAAATTGCTGGAAGATATAAAAACCGGCAGGATTCAAAAAATCAGGCAGGATGATTCGGCGGCTTCTTATACCTCGAAAATCACAAAAGAATTTTGCAGAATTAATTTTAACGATAAAGCGGAAAAAATAATCGCTTTTATAAGGGGTTTAAATCCGGTTCCGGCGGCATGGACGATTTTTAACGATAAAGTTTTGAAAATATTTAACGCCGGCATATTTGAATGCGCTGTAAATAACCGCATTATCGCAGGTCAGATATTTACGTTTGAAAAAAAAATTCTTGTAAAATGTTCCGACGCGATAATTGAAATAACGGATTTGCAGTTTGAAGGAAAAAAAAGAATGGATTCAAAAAGCTTTATAAACGGATTAAGACAATAAAAATTGAAATATTAATTTACGGTTAAAAGTTTTGACAAAAGCGGAAATTGTTGTATATTAATTACTAATATTAAATACGGCTGGAAAAAATAATGATAGACATACATTCTCATATATTGCCGGGAATCGACGATGGAGCGCCGGATATGGCGGCTTCGATTAAAATGGCAAAACAGGCGTTTATGGACGGAGTAACCGATATAATAGCCACGCCGCATTATATAAAGGGAAATTATGACAATACTCTTTCAATAGTTTTGGAAAAAGTCGGCGAATTGAACGAAGCTCTGGAAGACAATAATCTTCCGGTAAAAATTTATCCGGGCGCTGAATTGTATCTTGACATAGAATTGTTGAACGATATTTTAACAAAAAAGGCGCCCACTCTGAATAACGGAATTTATGTTTTAATTGAACTCCCCATACAGAGCATTCCTCACGGCACAGAAGAAATTATTTTTAAACTTCTTGTGAATAAATACATTCCGGTAATAGCGCATCCGGAACGCAATTCGGAATTTTTGGCGCGTCCTGAAAAATTATATAAATTAATCGAGAAAGGCGCTCTGACTCAAATGAACGCCGGCAGTTTGCTTGGAGATTTCGGCGGCAGAGTCGCCAGGGTTTCAAAATTATTTTTACAAAATAAGTTTATACATTTTGTCGGAAGCGATTCGCATTATTTTGAGAACAGATGTTCAAAACTTACAAAATGGATAGAACACGCAAGTCATTACGTAGGATTGGACTACGCCGCCGATATGACTACCACCATTCCGAAAAAAATTCTCGATTCTAAAGAAATCGAGTTTGCTCCGCCGGTTTTGATGGATAGCGAAGATGAAACCGGCAGAGGCGGTTTTTTGAAAAATATTTTTGATAGAATACTCGGTTAAAAAAATATATGAATTTGAAAAGATTTGCAAAACGGAGAATTTCCAGAAAACAATCGATTGCCGATTCGAAAAATATAAACGAGTTTTTGACGCCGTTAAACTTTAAACTGCGGATTTTAGTCAATTTTTCGATTGTATTGATTTATTTTTTTATCAACAAATATAATTATATAGATCCTATCGCCGAGAATGAATTGATATTTTATTTAAGTTTGTTTTTATTGATAGGGTTCAATTATTATTTGTTTTATATAATAAAATCCGGACAGTCTCCCAAAAACGTTGATTTTGTTATAATCGGTTTTGACCTGACGATTACGACTTTATTGATTTTATCGGTCGGCGGCGTCAACAGTCCATATTTTATCCTTTTTTATCTTATTTTATTAAACGTTAATATTAAGTTCGATTCGGCGGTTTCTTTGACAGTTACTTTAATAAGCATAGTTATTTATCTTTGCGCCGCGGGATATTCTTATTCGAAATTAATTGTTCCTCAAAATCAGATTGAGCATATATTCAAGATAGTGTCTTTAATAATTTATTATTTGACTTTTGAATGGTCGAGACAATTGAAAAAGAAAACCTGGACTTTAAACGCAAAAATTGCCGATCATAATAACGAATTGAAAATTATAAATGAAAAGCTTGATTCTCAAAAAAAAGAACTTGATCAGAAAAACAAGTATTATCTCGATATGCTGAATTTTGTTTCTCACGAATTAAAAACGCCTCTTACTCCGATTACGTCAATATCGGCGTATCATATGAGCGAAGACGAAATCGTTGTTGAAGAAGCCAGAAACAGTTTCGCCATTATATACAATAACGCCCAAAACTTAAAAAATATGATTGAAAAATTTTTAGGTTTATCTAAAATTGAAAAAGGAGAAATGATTATCGAATACAGGCGAATGGAACTGATTAATGATATAATCGTTCCTATTATAATGGATTTATCAAGAGTCGCTCAGGAAAAAGGTATGAAATTAGTAAAAGGGTTGGGAGCCAACGACGACAGCGTAACAACTTATACTGACCCGCAGTTGATTATAGTCGTGTTTAATAATTTGTTTAGCAACGCCATTAAATACGGCGATCCGAACACTGAGATAACGTATAACGTTAAAGTTATTGATAAGCAGATAAAATGCAGTATTTCAAATTTCGGAGACGGGATTCCGGAAGATAAATTAAAAACCGTGTTTGAAAAATTTGAAAGGCTCGATTCGGTAAAAGGAAAAATTCCCGGCACCGGTCTCGGATTGTTTGTAACAAGGGAGATAATAGAAAAATTAGGCGGAAAGATATGGTGCGAGAGCAAACAGAACGGATTAACGGTTTTTACTTTTGTCCTTCCGAATGAAAAAGACGAAATTGACGAGAAAGATTTTTTTGAGGAAAGGGCGTTAAAAGAACAGGTTTATATTGATAAAGGAGATTTTGAAGATGAGTAACGAAAATTCAAAACAAAAGGTTTTAATCGTGGACGATCAGCAGGATACGATATATACGATTACGCTTATTTTGAAAAAACTTAATATTGAAATATTGAGCGCGAACAACGGTAGAGACGGAATCGAACTCGCCGAAAAAGAACAACCGGATATGATTATTATGGATATAATGATGCCGCCGGGAATGGACGGATTTCAGGCTTGCGGCGAATTGAAGAGCAAGGATTCGACAAAACACATTCCGGTTATGTTTTTGACTTCAAAATTTCTTGATATTAAAAGCAAGGCGAAAGGATTGGACATAGGCGCGGACGATTATCTGATAAAACCGTTTGATCCGCTCGAACTTATTTCGCGCGTTAAGGTAATGCTCAGGCTCAGAGACGCCTTGAATAAATTAGAACAGAAAAACCGTCATTATATGGAAATGCTCGGGTTTATATCTCACGAATTGAAAAATCCGCTCACCTCGATTTTGGGAGCAGCTGAAACTTTGAAAAACGGAATTGTCGGACAATTTTCTTCCGACCAGCAGAAACTTATCGAAATAATGGATAGAAACGCCGCGTATATTCAATCAATGATTGAGAGATATTTAAGTTTGTCAAAACTTGAAAAAGGCGAAATCATTAAAGACTGCCGGGAAACGAATTTTGTGAACGAGGTTTTAATGCCGATACTTTCAAACATCCAAATTTTGCTTCAAAAAAACAAGAAGAAGGTTAGCGCTAAAGACAATAGTTTGAAAGACAATTACATTATTTATTCGGACGCCGAACTTTTAAAGGTTGTTTTAAATAATCTTTTCAGCAACGCTATAAAATACAGCGACGATAAAGGAGAAATAATTTATAATATTTATTTGTCCGGAGAAAAATTGTATTTTGAAATTCAGAATTCGAGTTCCGGATTGCGGACTGATGAAATACAACAATTATTTAATAAGTTCGGACGTTTGAAGAATTCTATTACCTTAAAACAAAAAGGAACCGGACTTGGTTTGTATAATTCTAAAGAGATTATGAAAATACTCGGCGGTTCGATTATTTGCGAAAGCAAACGGGACGAGTATGTAAAATTTATAGCGGATATTCCGGTGAAATAAATATGTTTGGAAAATCGCTCAAAATCTTTATAATCGACGATGAGTCGACAATCACCACGCTTGTGAAATTGATTCTTTCAAAAAACGGTTTTACGGATATTACGGCGTTCAACGATCCTATCGAAGCGAAAAAAAAAATGATTGAGGCAAAACCTGATATTGTTTGTTCGGATATCTGGATGCCTGAATTAACCGGAACTGATTTGCTGAAAGACGTTAAAGATTTGCTTGCGGATACGATTTTTATAATGATATCCGCCTCGTCGCAGTTTGACGACGCGCTGACGAGTTTGAAACTCGGAGCTTACGATTATATAACAAAACCAATTAAAAAAGAAGGCCTTTTAAACGTAATAAATAAAGCGTCCGAAGTAATAACTTTACGCAAAAACAACAAACTTTATCTTGATAAACTGCTTGAACAAAATAAACTTTTATCTGATTTCAGCAAGAAAATGAATTATGAATTGCAGCTTGCCAGAGAATTGCAATTGAAAATAACTCCAAAGATAGAATGCGAATTCGGCGATTACGCTATTGGATTTAATAGAAAATTTTCTTCCGAGATAGGCGGCGATTACATAGAAGGATATAAGTTTAGGGACGGCGATAAATTCGCGATTATGATTGCCGATATGCCGGGACACGGAATACCTGCGGCTCTTCTTTTAAGTTCCTTTAAAGTATTTACATTTCAGGCGTTTCAAACGGAAAAGTCGAGCGGCGAAATTATGAGTCAGGTTAATAAAAATTTTATGACTATAAATATGAACGTGTTTCCAACAGCTTGCTGTCTTGTTATCGATAAAAAAAATAAGACTATCGAATATACAAACGCGGGACATCCGTTTCCTTTTATAATCGGCCCTGATAGCGGAAGCAGAATAATAGATTTGAACGAGACTTTATTGGGGATTTTTGAAAAAGAATATAAAACAAATTATATTGATTTGAATAAAGACGAAACGCTATATTTGTATTCGGACGGTATAATTGAAATAATTTCCAAATCCGACGGAAAGAATCTTTTTGATTTGTCGAATTTGATTGATTTTTTATGCGAACAAAAAAGGTTAAACAAGGGTTTTGATTTTACAAATCTTTATAATAGATTAATTCAAATAACCGGGTCGGATGATTTGGACGACGATATTATGGCTCTTGCAATAACTTTAAACAAATGAAGATAATTAATAATGCTGATTGTTTGGAAATTAAGTTGACGGATTTGAATTTTAATTCTGCGCAGGATTTTAAAAAAAAAATTTCCAAGGAAATGTCAAACGGAAAATCCGGGCGCGTATTATTTGATTTTTCCTCCGTTTTAAATATGGATACCGGCGGATTGGCGTTATTGATTTTTATTGTGGAAAAATATGGAGAATCGAAAGAAATAATATTTTCCAATGTTCCGGTATCTTTAAAACATATTTTTAAACTTGACGAAAGAATATTTAAAATAGCCGGTAAAAATTTTAAATGATAGCTGGAGAAGAAAAATGAAATTGGCTATAGTTATGCCTGTGTTTAATGAAAAAAATACTTTATTGAAAATTTTGGAAAAAGTAAAGAAAACAAATTTTGAAAAAAAAATAATAATAATAGACGACTGCTCTACGGACGGAACAACCGATATTATCAGAAATCAGATAACCGATTCCAATGTTATTAAATTATACCATAATAAAAATATGGGAAAAGGAGCGGCGCTAAGCTACGGATTTCAAAACATTCCCGATGATTGCGATATAGTAATAATTCAGGACGCGGATTTGGAATACGACCCGGAAGATTACGGGATTTTAGTAAAACCGATTATAGAAGAATACGCCGACGTTGTATATGGCTCAAGATTCAAAGGAATTTCAACTTCAATGTTTTTCTGGCATTATCTTGGAAATAGATTTCTTTCGCTTATAACCAATATTTTATATAATACTGTTATAAGCGATATGGAAACCTGCTACAAAGTTTTTAAATCAAACGTTATAAAATCGATGAAGATTAATTCTAAACGGTTTGAAGTTGAACCTGAAATAACCGCCAAAATTCTTAACAAAGGATACAGGGTGGTCGAAGTTCCAATACGTTTTTACGGCAGAAATTATCTTGAAGGGAAAAAAATAACTTGGCGCGACGGTTTTATAGCGTTATATACATTGATAAAATATAAGTTTGTTAAATGATAATATTTTTTATAAAAAAATTTTATATTCAGTATAAGAGGTAAATTTTATGGGTTTAACGATTTCTCAAAAAATATTTAAAGAACATCTTTCGGACGGATTAAAAAATATAGAATTCGGTTCTGAAATTGCCATTAAGATTGACCATTGCATAACTCAAGACAGCACCGGAACAATGGCGTGGCTTGAATTTGAAGCTCTCGGAATAGATAAAATAAGATGCGAAAAAGCGGTTTCATATTGCGACCACACTTCTCTCGGGTTTAAAGGCGAATCGTCCGACGATCATTTATTTTTACAGACAATAGCTTCTAAATACGGCGCGTATTTTTCAAAAGGCGGAAACGGCGTATGTCATCAGATACATTATGAAAGATTCGGCGAACCCGGAAAAACAATGCTTGGCTCGGATAGCCATACTCCAACTGCCGGAGGCATAGGAATGATGGGAATAGGAGTCGGAGGTCTTGACGTTGCCGTTGCGCTCGGCGGGGGCGCGTTTTATTTGCGGGTTCCTAAAGTAATAAAAATTAATTTAACGGGAGCGTTGAAATCGGGAGTTTCTGCAAAAGACGTAATACTTGAAGTATTAAGAAAAATTTCGGTTAAAGGCGGAGTGGGTTGTATTCTTGAATATTCGGGGGAAGGCGTAAAAACTTTAACGGTTCCTCAGCGCGCTACCATTACAAATATGGGCGCTGAAACCGGAGCCACGACAAGTTTGTTTCCGAGCGATGAAATTACCAAACAATTTTTGAAACTTCAAAATAGAGTAGAATGCTGGAGACAGCTTGACGCAGACGCAGACGCGGTTTATTTTAAAACAATTGATATTGATTTATCGTCTTTGAAACCGCAGATAGCTATGCCGGGTTCTCCGGATAATGTGAAATATATTGAAGAAGTCGAAGGAACGGAACTGAATCAGATATTCATCGGTTCCTGCACGAACGGAAGCGTTTATGATTTGAAAATAGCTTCGGAAATTCTCAACGGAAAAAAAATCAGTAAAAACATAGATTTAATCGTATCGCCAGGGTCTAAACAGGTTTTCCAGACTTTGATGAACGACGGTTCGATAAAAAAAATTCTCGATGCCGGCGGACGAATCGCAGACCCAGGATGCAACGCCTGCATAGGAGTGGGTTTTGTTCCGGGATTCAAACATTTGAGTTTGAGAACCGTTAATAGAAACTGGTTTGGCCGCGGCGGCAGCAAGGATTGCTTGATAGCTTTATGCAGCGCTGAAACTGCGGCGGCTTCGGCTCTTGAAGGAAAAATAGCGGATCCGAGAAAATATCTGAAAAAGGATTTGAAACTGAATATAAACGAATTTGTCAACGACGACTGCTTGATAGTTAAACCGTTTGAAGATAAAAGAGAGGTTTTGAGAGGACCGAATATAGCGCCGTTAAAAAAGAATACGCCGCTTCCCGACGTCTTGAAAGGAAAAGCTCTGATAAAAGTCGGCGACGGAATTTCGACGGACGATATTTTGCCTGCCGGACCTTTAACCCAGCATTTGAGAAGCAATCTTCCAAAGATTTCCGAGTTTGTATTTTATTATATTGATTCAACTTTTCCGGCGCGTTGCAAAGAAAATAACGGAGGTTTTATTTTAGGCGGCGAAAATTACGGTCAGGGTTCTTCGCGCGAACACGCTGCGCTTGCTCCTAACGAACTCGGAATAAAAGCGGTTCTTGCAAAATCTTTTGCGAGAATTCACAGGTCTAATCTTATAAATACCGGAATAATTCCCGTAATATGCAATACTGATTTGATAGATAGAGATGACGAACTTGAAATCGACGCTTCAAAATTATTGGATTTGTCGGACATTACGATAAAAAATTTAACGAAAAATTTTTTGGTTATAAAAGGAAAACATGATTTGACAAGCAGAGAATCTGAAATGATAAAAGCCGGAGGAGTTTTAAGATTTGCGACAAGATAAAATAGATTCGTTAAATTCGTCTGGCTTGCGGCTACGCTATGGAAACGGTCAAAAATAACTTAGCATTTTTTAATCAAAAAAAAATTGTATAATTTCATTTTTAGTTGAAATTGTTCGAACGACGCTGAAAATTGCAACAAGTTGCAAAGAGCGTCGAATTTTACATGGCCGTTGATAAAATCAACGGTAAAATAAATAAATTAAGATAGCGACCCTGAAAGGGTCGAATTTCAAATTATAAAAATTCAACGCTTTCAGCGTTGTTTAGTTTAGTTTTTTAGCGCCGCAGGTTTCATGGCGCTACGCGCAAATCACCTGCGGTTATTTGAAATTCAACGCTTTCAGCGTTGTTTTTGCAACAATAATATTTTTTTTACTTCTATAATAGGCGTAGTATGCCGGATAAACTAAAAGCGCAACAATGTTATAGTTTCTCCTTGATGCGCAAAATTATTATTTACCAAACGCTAAGTTGAGCGGTAGAATGTAAGTATAATTAATCAAAAAAGAGCGGACTTCCTATCCGCTCGTTTTTTATTTGCAATAATAAGCGTTCTATGATACAATAATACAAAAAAAGAGAATGAGTTCAGGTGAAAATTAATGAATATTTTGCAGGAAATTCTGAAAGATTCGGATTATGATTTGTCATTATTCAGCGCAAAAGAAATTGACAAACTTGTAAGTGAACTTTATAAAAAAGAAGTTAAGGGCAAAGAAAAATATTTTATAAAATGTCCGGTCCGCAATAAAGAAATTTTAGTGAAACCCGAAGAAATTGTCAGGCAGTTATATACAATACGTTTGATTGACAGCTATAATTATCCGCTGAAACGGATTAAATTTGAACAGCCGATTCATTTTGGAAGGCAAGTAAAATTCGCTGATATAGTTATATTTGACAAAGACCGTCCGACAGTTGAATATATTCTTGTTGAATTGAAAAAGCCGAAATTGCTTGACGGCAAAAAACAGTTATATTCATATTGCAACGCTACCGGAGCGCCGATTGGTATATGGACGAACGGCGGGCAAATTTCATATTACAACAGGAAAGACCCGAATTATTTCGAGGATATTACCGACATTCCAAACGAAATGCAGACGCTTGAAGATATAATCAAACAGCGGTTTACTTTAAAAGACTTAATTATTAAAGACAAAATTCCGAACGAAGGAAAATCATTAAAAACAATTATTCAGGAACTTGAAGACGATGTTTTGGCAAATGCTGGCGTTGACGTTTTTGAGGAAGTTTTCAAATTAATTTTTACGAAATTATACGATGAGATAAAAAGTAAAAAAGATAAAACTATAATTGATTATTTTTTGAAAAATGAATTAACAGACGACGAGATTGGAAATTTTGAAAAACGCAAAGAAATACTAAAAAAAATTGAGGACAAAAAATTTCGCGTTTTAGAATTTAGGAATACTGGACAATCGGACAGCGAACTATACAAAAAAATTCAAGCATTATTCGAAGAAGCGCAAAATCAATGGAACGGCGTATTTCCCGCTATTTCGAAAATTCTTTTAAGCCCTTCTCATCTTTCGGTCTGCGTATCAGGACTTCAAGACGTTAAACTTTTCAATTCAAATTTACAGGTTGTTGACGAGGCATTTGAATATCTCGTTAATAAATCGTCAAAAGGCGAGAAAGGACAGTATTTTACGCCGCGTCATGTTATTGATATGTGCGTTAAAATGCTGAATCCCAAAAAAGGCGAATATATGATTGATCCCGCGTCAGGTTCCTGCGGTTTTCCCGTTCACACAATTTTTTATATTACCGGACATCTATTTTCAAATATAGAAATCACAGACGAAGAAAAAGACGACGTTTTAAAAATTTTTGGCATTGATTTTGACGAGCGCGCGGTTCGCGTTTCGCGAACTCTTAATCTAATTGCTGGCGACGGCGAGACTAATGTTTTACATCTGAATTCTCTCGACTTTGAACGCTGGGAAGATATAACAAAAAATAAAAATTGGATGACTACTTACGGGCAGGGATTAAATCGTCTTGAAAAACTGCGTGTTGGTAAGGACAGCAATAAATCCTTTAAATTCGATATTGTTATGGCTAATCCGCCGTTTGCCGGCGATATTAAAGAATCGCGGATTATCCATAAATACGATTTGGGATTTAACGAAAAAAACAAACCAAAACCCAAAATCGGAAGAGATATTTTATTTATCGAACGCAACCTTGATTTATTAAAACCCGGCGGTCGAATGGCGATAGTCTTACCGCAAGGAAGATTTAACAATACTTCTGATAAACAAATACGGGAATTTATTGCGGAAAAAGCTCGGATTATTGCCGTAGTCGGTTTAAATGTGAACACATTCAAACCGCATGCAGGGGTAAAGACAAGCGTTTTATTTATTCAAAAATGGAACGATGACCCGAAACGCGGCGAACTCTGCCCGAAAACCGATGATTATCCAATCTTTTTTGGAGTTTCCGAAAAATCAGGCAAGGACAATTCAGGCGAATATATTTTTATTAAAGACGAAAATTCAAGACTTAAACTTGATAAAAACGGACATTTAATAATTGATCACGATTTGCATAATCACGGCGGCGAATTGCCTGACGGTATCGCCGAAGCATTTATTGAATTTGCTAAAAAACAAAAATTAAGTTTTTGGAAGGAGTGATTACGATGTTGAATACGTATGAAGGTCAATCTGAAAAATGAATTTATTTAAAATTGACAGCCAAAATATTGATGACGATTATATTGAAGACAAAATTTTATTCCGTCTTATTGAAGAAACTTTCACTGACGGGTTGCTTGATATTTCTGCGTCGAAAAAATATTATTTTGAATTAGAGAAAGGCTTATAATTTGCAGAATACGAACAAAAAATTAAAAGCTATAATTCTGAATATTATCGAAATCAATATGATAAATTGACAAGCAAATCAAAAAATTAAATAAAGGAAAATATTATGCATTGGGACGATAGCAAATACAGAGAAATAACAGGAAAAATAATTGGATGTTTTTATACGGTTCATAAAAAATTAGGACCTGGCTTTTTAGAAAAAGCATATCATAATGCATTATTAATTGAATTAAAAAAATATTTTGATAATGTTGAAAGTGAAAAAATTTATAATGTTTTTTATGACAATGAAATAGTAGCAACTCATAAACCTGATATTATTGTAGAAAATTCAGTTATTATTGAGAATAAAACCGTCAAAGAATTAAACAATGATCATAAAGCTCAGATAATTGCGCAATTACGGGCAACAAATATTTTAATAGGATTTTTGGTTAATTTTTCAAAAATAGAACTTGATTTTGAACGGTATGATAATTTTAATTTATTAAAAACTAAGGGACTTATAACAGGGAACTTAAGTGAATGAAAGTGAAAAAACACTTTAGTTCACTTTAATTCCCTGTTAAAAAAAATATGAAATATTCGATTGTAAATTTCTCAAAATTAGAAACATACGCTTTAAGAATAGACGCGGAATATTATAAACCGCAATATTTAAAAGATGACGAATTTGTATCTCATTATCAGCAAAGAAAATTAGGAGATTGCACATTTATTACTGACGGACAACATGGTTATCATGAAGTTGATGAAAATTCAAATATTAATTTATTGACAGCGAAAAACGCAAAAACTTGGATTGCAAATAATATTAATGCAGATAAAATTGCGCAATGGGTTGATGATAATAATAAACGATCGTCTCTTAAAAGCGGCGATATAATTTTATCAACACGCGGCACAGTCGGATGTTGCGCGATAGTTAAGAATGAAGTTTTACCTGCTAACATTGATCAGGATATTGCAAGAATTTTTATTAAAAATAAAGAAATATTGCCTGAATATCTGCTGATTTTTTTTAATTCTAAATTCGGTCAGGACTGGATTATTAGAAATTCTTCAGGTATGGTTCAACAAGGTATTTCATTAGATAAATTGAGATTAGCAAATATTCCATTTCTTAAAATTGAATTTCAAACAAGAATAAAACAAGTTATTGATTCTGCATACAATATAATTTTAAAAAGTAAAAAATTATATCTTGATTCTGAAAATATGATTTTAAACGAACTCGGATTAAAAAATTGGAAACCGAAACACAAAAAATATTCGATAAAAAATTATTCTGAAGCGGCGCAGGCAGAACGCATAGACGCGGAATATTTTCAACCGAAATATGAAGAAATAATCAGCGCAATTAAAAAATATAAAAATGGATATTCTGATTTTAGAGAAATAATTAAATTGAAAAATAAAAATTTTCTACCGAAAGGTAATATAGAATATAAATATATTGAACTTTCAAATATTAATTCAAACGGAGAAATAAACGGATATACAAAAGCATTTGGAAAAGATTTACCGACAAGAGCTCGGCGTATTGCAAAGAATGGTGACTTAATTGTTTCATCGATAGAAGGCTCATTATCAAGTATTGCATTAATAACGCAAGAATATAATAATGTTTTATGCTCGACAGGTTTTTATATTATAAATTCGGATATAATAAATTCAGAGACATTATTGATTTTGTTAAAAAGCGCACCGTATCAATTATTATTAAAAAAAGGTTGCAGCGGAACAATTTTAACAGCAATAAATCAAGAAGAAATAATTAAAATTCCGATACCAAAAATTGATATTAAAATACAAAATGAAATTCAAAAAAATATTTCAGAAATGTATAATATCCGCCGGCAATCAACTCAACTGCTTGAAATAGCGAAATGCTCAGTTGAAATAGCGATAGAAGAAACCGAATCAAAAGCGCTAAAATGGCTTGACAGTGAAATGAAAAAAGTTTAAAGTTTGTAAGTTTAAACAAAACTGCGGGTGAAAATTATGAATTTAATTAAAAGCTTAGTTTTCCCGTTTTTGTCTATTATCGCTGTAATTACCGGATATTTTATTAATTGCGGTAGATGCGGCAGAACAAAATTATTGATAGATTTATTTGATATTTTACTTATAATTTCCATAATATATTTTTTCGCTCAAAATGCATTAAAAAAAAGTAATGCCCGAATTTGTTTCGGAAAATTCAAAGAATTTACTTTATACTTTTTTTTGATTATCTGCGTTCAGTTGCTCTCGACCCACCGCGGCGTATTGATTCAACAAGTGGATAATCTTTTTTTGCCGTTTTTTAGAATTTTTCTTTTTTTGACTTTATATCTCGCTTCAGTTTTCACATTTCGTTCTTTTAAAACTTGCGGACAAATTTCTATTTTTATAAAACTGCTTGGATTTTTTACTTTTTTATACTGCTGTTACTCGTTGTCCTCGATATTTATCTACGGCAACAGATTTCTGTTTCCGTTGAGTTATCCGGATTATGACGGACTATCGACAAATGAGTTCGGGTTGTTTTATGTTTTATTGTTCTGCTTTTTTTTCGGAGTTATGTCTGAAGAAAAAAAAAATCCGGTAAAATCATTATATTTAATCCTGCTTGTATTGCTTGAATTGTGTTCAATATTTTTGTTTAATAGAGCGGTTTTAATTACTTTTCTTTTAATTTTATTGTTTATTATTTTTTTGCAGAGAAAAACTTTTAATGTTATAGTTTTAATTTTTTTTGCCGCATTATTTTTAACCGTATGCTCTAAAACTAAAAATATCAACGGATACATTTCAAAAACATTCGTGGGAGAAACTCGATTCAAACTCGCGGATTATTCTGGCGAAAGAGATATTTATATTTGTCTGAACGAATCTCCAGCTTCCAAAATAGTTAAATACGAGGCAATTTCTAAGTATTGGAGAGAATATCCTGTTTTCGGACTTGGACTTACAGGAGCGGGATATATTAAATCTCAATTTTTTTTAATTCTCGGCGAAACAGGAATCGCCGGATTAACTGTTAATTTTTTGTTTGTTTTATTTTTTTGGAGACTCGCGTCAAATATTGAAAAGTTAAGCAAAGAGCCGGTTTTTACGGGAGCGGCTAAAGGATTTAAATATTTTTTAATAGCTTCGTGCGTTATGGGATTTTTTATCAATCTTTTTTTATTGAATGTATTTTTAGCGATATTTGGAGTGTTTGCCGGAATTATTTTGAAAATTAAATTTATTACGGGAGCGAAAAAAAATGAAATCATATCTTCAATGTCCTGAATGTCAGAATTATTTTGAAAACAGATTTGCCGAATGTCAGAAATGTCCTTATTGCGGAACCGAGATTTATGAAAACGCAAAAGATATGAGCGAATTGAAAATGAAATTTTATAAAAAGTTTCGGAGTATTAATTTTTTTGCTTTAGGGATTTGTATTGGGACGGCTTTAATCGTATGGATTTGTTCGTTAGCATATACTTCGATGCAGACCAAATTATATACGACTTCTTTTCATATTAATACGAAAATAAATAATTTTCCGTTTTCCCAGACAGAACGCAAAATATTTCTGAATCAGTTTGAGGATTTTATTAGCGAAACAATCAAGTCGAATAATGTTTTGCTTTATTCGGCAACAAAAAATAATGTGATTAAATCCGGAGATTCGGAAAATGAAATCGATAGAATCTTGAATCGGATTTCGGCAAGAATATCGATATCAAATTCTTTATTTGAAAATTATTACGATTCGGGAGTCGATACTATTTGCAGTTTAGTAACAAGGGTTGAAATGACAGCTTCCGAACCTGAGAAAATGACAAGACTTTTAAATGGAATTTTAGAGGGAGTGTGTATAGATACGGACATACTGAAAAAAAATATTTTTTTAGGAGTTAACTCGCGATTGAAAAAACTATACGATTATTATAAAGGGTATTCGGAATTTTACAGAACGGAAATTATAAAAACGCAATCAGAAGAAAAAAATAAGACGGTTCTTGAAATCAATATAAAATCGCTTGACGCGGAATACAAGACATATTTTCTTAATATGAAAAAATACGAATATTATCTTGATAAATTAAAGGAATCAGATATAGAAATAAATATTTGCAAAGCGGATATCCCGAGAAAACCGATTTATCCGAATTCAAGACAATCGTCTAACGCCGGAATAGTCATCGGTCTTATTCTCGGAATTATAGCCGCTAATTTTGCGGTCAGAAAAAAATAAATGGTTTTAAAATTAACTTGATTTTATACGAATTTTTTATATTATATATTTAAATGAAAATAAATTTTAAAATAATAATATTTTTTTTTATAATAATCGCCGTTTTAAATTCCGCTCTTTTTGCCGGCGATGAAACTATAATCAACCATAAAACCTCCCATTCATTCAAAGTTAATTCGTTTATTTTGCCCAAAGAAAAAGAGTTTAAATCGAATATAGAAGAATTAAAAAAAAATGCTGCGGTAGAAATATTGAATTTAATCAGAAATTCCGAGAAGATTACAGTCCCTTATTTAAACATTCTGCCTCCGGTAAGCGAACCTTTATTTAATCTCCCGAAATATATTAATATTTTTAAAGAACTTAAATCGGTAAATTTTAATAACATAAAATTATCGATTGTAGTAAAAGATACGCCCAAACTTCAAAATAAATTATTTTTGAAATTATTTAAAAATCTCAATAACCGGTTTGCGGAAATTTATTCTGAAAATGTCGAACCGAGTTTTATTCATACTGATTTGTTTTATACTTTAAAATCCGGAGTTTATAAATTTCAATTGTTTTCAAACGAGATTTCCATAGGCGGATCTGATACTTTTGAAATATCAAATTATGACAACAGGTCGCTTGTAATTGAAACGGCGCAATCAAAACCGGTAAAAATCAGACTTCTTTGTTCCGATGGAAAAACTCCGCTGAACGAAGCTGTTGTAGCTTTGAAATATAAAACTGGCGGAATTATAGAAACCGGCAAAACAAATTCTTCGGGAATGATAATATGGGATTTGTCAAAAAAACAGGAAATAAAAATACCGGCTTCAGTTGACGACGATTTTTATTTTATTCTCGAAATCATTAATCAGCGTCAAAAAATCGGGGATGAAAAATTAATTTTTACCGAGGAAAATTTAAAAAAGTTAACGTTTAACATAAAAACAAATCAACGCCCGAAAAGTTTTTATATGGATAAGAAAATAAAACTGAAGGGGAAAATCACTGGAGATTTTATAGCTAAAAATCTGCCGGTTCCTTATATAAAAATTTCGTTTTATGAGAAAGAAGTTGGATTTCTCGACTTATATGGAAACGACGCCTCTTTTTTGAAAATAGGGGAATGTAAAACTTTTTCTGACGGTTCGTTTGAATTTGAAAATATGGACGTCGACGACGGACCCAATCAATCGACGCGCGATATTATTGTTTCGGCCGAACTCGAATCCGATTATGTGGTTATGTATAACGCTATGCTTGGAACTAAAACAATATATAAATACAAAATTGATTTGCAGGAAAATATTTGGCCTTATAATTCTGAATTTGATTTTGGAGAAATAAATTTGAGTTCATTAAACTTTGAAAAACCGCTTGCTCTTTATCAGATACTTCAAAATCAATTGATAAATTTTAAAAATGAAAATCCGGTTTATAACCGGACGATTTTAGCCGCGTATCCGGCGACAAAAATTTATATGAATATTAGCGAAGATATAAAATATTTTTATGGCGACAATATTTTAAAAATAACAAAAAAAGGCGGCGATTATATCTTGAAATACGGGATAACGTCCGACAACGTTGTAGATTTGCTAAGAGAAGCCGCCAATTCTAACCTCTACAGATGATAATATATTTATTATACGGGTTATACTTTTTCTTTTTAGTATTAATCTTATCGGCTTCCGCAATTCAGATAAAAAAATTTTTTAATTCGTCTATAGACGGTTTCATTCATTACCGTAATTCGTTAAGAATTATTATTGCCCCGCATATTTTAATACTGATTGCTTCGCTTATTATTTTTTTTAGTTATCTTATTGTTTTTAACGACCAGACTGTTACGATAAAAAGTTTTTCAATCAGTCTGATTTTTATCTGCCTTGCGTCTTTATTAAATCTTTCCGTCTTTTATGCGCTGTATTTTTTTCTGCGGAAAAAATTGAAAAATGAAGGGTATATAACAATGGTCGAACTGGAAGAAACGGATATTGAACCGGGGTATATCAACAAATTTTTAAAAAAAGAATATTTTGTTATAGTCAGAAATAATTTGGGTTTGTTGTTTATAGTCTACTTGTTTTTTTTTATTTTCCCGACTTCGCTTGTGGATGAATCTTATAAGTTTAAAAAATTCGACGATAAGAAAATAGAGGGAAGAGATATTATCGACGACGCGAAGTTTTACGGCGGCAAGGACTGGTTTTTAAAACTTGTTTCGGCGAGAAAAAAATACATTCAGAAATTCGGGATTGAGAAATATCTTCAAGTGTTCGGCGAAAAAATGGGACCGATAGAGGGAGATATTAAAGAATACGAACTTAAACAGGAAGCATTGAAAATAGAAAAAGAAAATATTGAAAAAGCAAAGGAGCGTATTTTATTTTCGACTTATGACAGATTGTCCGACACTTCTATCATTACTAAATAATTCCGGCGCGCCGGATAGCTTTTCTTTAAACAATTTGAATCAACAAATCGACGAAGGAAATAATCTGTCGTTTTTACTGCCTGTAATTTATTTTTTTAAAAACGCCGCCGATCTTTCAAATTCCGGAAAATTAGTAAAATTGCATAAGACAAATTATTTCAGGAACATTTATATTTTAGGCGAACTTAAAAAGATTTCTTTGGAATGCGTTAAATACAAAATCGAGCCTCCGGTTTTACTGAAAGGCTCCGCTTATATATTCAAATTATACAGCGACGATTTCGGATACAGAATTTTAAGCGATATTGATTTGGTCGTATTCGACGATTGGCATAAAGAAAAAATTTTAAAAATAATCGGAGATTTAGGTTACGGACGCGGTTCAAAATATGAAGAAACTTATACTAACGGAAAAATAAAAATCGATATACATTCAGAATTGATAAATTCCAACAGAATCGGCTGGCGGCGCGGATTGTTTTCAAATATGAACTTAAAAAAAAACTCGGTAAAAAAAGAAATAGACGGGGTTCAATATAATTTTTTAAGCGACAACGCAGATTTTATTTACTGTTTGTTTCATAACGCGGTTCATCATGGATTCAAAAATATCAAATGGATTTTAGACGCTTTCGCATTCATAAAAAAAAAACTTGTAAATCCCGATGAAATTTTCGCCGAAATTCAATCATTGAATTTGATTGATGAATTCAGATTTGTTTTATCATGTATGGATTACAATCTTCCGCTCGATTTGGAATGGAAAAATAAATTTCAAATCCCGTATAAAAAAAAAATAATCGTCCGCCTTTTTTCGGCAAATGTTTTGGAAATAAATTATTGCCAGTATGCTTTTAATTATTATCTGATGAAAAAAAATGAAAGATTAGGATACGTTATGACGCTTCTTTTTCCGTCAAAAAAAATCCTTGAGCTTAAATATTCCGGTAAAAATATATTAGCGGCTTATGCGGCTCATTTTATCGAAATCATTAAATCAGCCGGGAAGTTTTGTTTTGTATTTTCCAACGCCTCTGGGAAATAATTTCGGAGTATCCGCCTCTTTTTTAAATTTTACGATTATTCGGTAATTATCTTCGATTTGATATTCGGATATGTCAATCAATTTTAGTTGACATAATTTTATTATCTTTTCCGCTGATTTTAATTCTTCCTCGTATTTATGACTTTTTTGACAGATTATATAACCGCCGGTTTTAACGAAGGGAACGCTTAATTCGATAAATTGACCGAGCTCGGCGAGAGCTCTTCCTAACGCCGCGTCAAATTTTTCATAATATGTTTTTTTTAAAGGAGCGTTATTTAGCAAAGAAGCTTTATTTGTCAAAAGGAGATTATTTTTTAAAGATACTGTTTCTATTCTACCGCAAACAGCGGAACAATTTTTCAGGTTTAGTTCTGAAATAATATAATCGACAAAATCTATTTTTTTTTTTATTGAATCAATTAGAGTTATTTCCAAATCAGGGTTTAAAATTGAAATGAACAAACCGGGAATTCCGTTGCCGGTTCCCAAATCGATTAAGTTGCCGATACCGCAGTCGACTGATTTTTGAAGAACGGCGGTATCGATTATATTTTTCAACACAAAATCGGCTGGAGCCGTTATTCTTGTCAGATTTATATGCTTTTCATCCCACTAGTGTCCAATTAAAAATATAAAAAACTTGCTAACGGTTTTACCTTTTCGT
>ERZ795059.900-NODE-900-length-35213-cov-6.763041_pt1 | contig 35213 bp, 33 predicted proteins | sample MGYA00375143_ERZ795059 | MGnify/ENA primary metagenome ERZ795059 (study PRJEB30188, sample SAMN05720168) | activated sludge metagenome | isolation source: Anaerobic digester | place: USA | collected 2015-01-07 ... | reverse complement strand
AAAGCGAGGACGATTGAAAGGAGGCTTTTTATGCTACGCAAACCCGCCCTTTCCTTTTCGTAAAAATACACGCGAGGAAACGGCCAAAACCGCACCTATTCCAAGCAGTTAGAAACTGGATTCACGCTAGCACCCCGCCCCCGAGGTTGTCAACCATTTCGCCCCTGTCTTCCGTGGATGAAGATAAACACAATTTATTGTGGCGTCTCGAAAAAACTCCACCTGATTTTGTAGGGATGTCCTTTACTCCCTTCCGGTTCGTTTTCCCCTCTTTCACCATTGTTTCAAAATGTTATCGACCCCGGTTGACAGCCTTGGATGAACTGATTACTTTTCGCCCGCACCAACTTGGTGCTTATACACAGGTAATTTGGGTGATGAGTTGCTCCGCTCCGACTGGGGCGGCACAAGGTTAGCCTTCAACATGAATATTTGGTTTTGAGGAGGAAGTGAGTCATGAAAATTCGTCCGTTGCAAGATCGAGTGATGATCAAGCGCCTGGCCGAAGAAGAGAAAACCAAAAGCGGGATCATCATCCCTGACTCGGCCAAAGAAAAGCCGGCGCAGGGCGAAGTGGTTGCCGTGGGCGACGGCAAGGTGATGGATAACGGCGTTAAAGTCGAACTGCACGTCAAACCCGGCGACAAGGTGCTCTTCAGCAAGTACGCCGGCACCGAAGTGAAACTTGACGGCGAAGAATTCCTGATCATGCGCGAGGACGACATCCTCGGAATCATCGAATAATTAATCAAGGGCGAGCCGCACTCGCCCATGACACGTTTCGCAAGAGGAGAGAGGAATCATGGCCAAGGAAATTCTGTACGGCATCGACGCCCGATCCAAAGTACTCAATGGCGTGAACGCGTTGGCTGACGCGGTCAAGGTGACCCTGGGCCCCAAAGGCCGCAACGCCGTGTTGGAAAAAAGCTTCGGCGCGCCGACCGTGACCAAAGACGGCGTGACCGTGGCTAAAGAAATCGAAGTCGAGGACAAATTCGAGAACATGGGCGCGCAGATGGTGCGCGAAGTCGCCTCGAAGACCTCCGACGTGGCCGGTGACGGCACCACCACCGCAACCATTCTCGCCCAGGCGATCTATCGCGAAGGCGTGAAGATGGTCACCGCCGGCGCCAACCCGATGGATCTCAAGCGCGGCATCGACAAGGCCGTCGACGTGGTCGTCGAAGCCCTGCGCAAGCTGTCGGTTCCGACCAAGGATCAGAAAGAGATCGCTCAGGTCGGCACGATCAGCGCCAACAACGACGAGACCATCGGCAACATCATCGCCGAAGCGATGGACAAAGTGGGCAAGGAAGGCGTGATCACCGTCGAAGAAGCCAAAGCGATGGAAACCACCCTCGACGTGGTCGAAGGCATGCAGTTCGACCGCGGTTACCTGAGCCCCTACTTCGTGACCGATCCCGAACGGATGGAAGCGATCATCGAAGATCCGCTGATCCTCATCCACGAGAAGAAAATCTCCACGATGAAAGACCTGCTGCCGGTGCTCGAGCAGGTGGTGAAAATCGGCCGGCCGCTGCTGATCATCGCCGAAGACATCGAAGGCGAAGCGCTGGCCACCTTGGTGGTCAACAAGCTGCGCGGCACGCTGAACGTCGCGGCCGTCAAGGCCCCGGGCTTCGGCGACCGCCGCAAGGCCATGCTGCAGGACATCGCCATTCTGACCGGCGGCAAGGTGATCGCCGAGGAACTGGGCGTGAAACTCGAAGGCACCTCCCTCAACGATCTGGGCCACGCCAAACGCGTCGTGATCGACAAAGACAACACGACGATCATCGACGGCGCCGGCTCGCAGGAAGAGATCGAAGGCCGCGTGCGCCAGATCCGCGCGCAGATCGAGGAAACCACCAGCGACTACGATCGTGAAAAACTGCAGGAACGCCTGGCCAAGTTGGTCGGCGGCGTCGCGGTCATCAAAGTCGGCGCGGCCACCGAAGTCGAGATGAAGGAAAAGAAGGCCCGCGTGGAAGACGCGCTCAACGCGACCCGCGCCGCGGTCGAGGAAGGCATCGTCCCCGGTGGCGGCGTGGCGCTGCTGCGTTGCCTGCCCGCGCTGGCGAAACTGAAGTTGGACGGCGACCAGCAGGTCGGCGCCGACATCGTGATCCGCGCTCTCGAGGAGCCGATCCGGCAGATCGTCGCCAATGCCGGTCTGGAAGGCGCCGTGGTCGTCGAAAAAGTGAAGAATGAAAAAGGCGGCTTCGGCTTCGATGCCGCCACCGAAGAATATTGCGACCTGATCTCCCACGGCATCATCGACCCGACCAAGGTGACCCGCAGCGCGCTGCAGAACGCGGCCAGCGTCGCCGGCATGCTGCTGACCACCGAAGTCATGGTCGTCGAAAAACCCAAGGCCGACGCGCCGGCGATGCCGGGCGGCGGCATGGGCGGCATGGGCGGCATGGGCGGCATGATGTAAGTCTTCGCCCCGACGCGATCCACCAAAAGCCCGGTCCGCGCGACCGGGCTTTTTTTATCGAAAATTTCATCAAAATAATGCTGGCGTCGCGTTGCCGGAAAATCGCCGCCGGCGCTGAATATTCAGCGACCTTTGCGCGAAAACCGTCGCCGTTATCCTCTTATTTTCACACAAATTACCCCATCGGACCGCCCTTGTCTTTTGGCATGGCAATTGCTTATCTTGCGGTAAGGATTTTACACGACGATGGGATGAACAACGCGAACGCACCCCTTTGTTTCGATTGCGAGATAGAAGGAGGTCCCGCCATGAAGCGCCCATCCGTTATTTGTTTTTTAATCGCGATGTTCAGCCTCGTTGTTTTTGCCGGCTGCAATCCGTCCAGTGACGATGACGACAACGATGACAATGACCACGCCGACGACGACACGACCGACGACGACGCCGGCGATGACGACACAACCGACGACGACGATACCGGCGACGACGACACGACCGACGACGATACCGGCGACGACGACATGGACGACGACACGCTGGTCGACGACGACACGATCGACGACGATACCGGCGACGACGACGTGGACGACGACACGCTGGTCGACGACGACACCTTCGTGCCCACCGACGAACCGGAATATCAGTGGATCGACGGCGGCCTGATCCAGGTGAATCCGATCGGCATGGTGCGCCAAAGCGACGGCGCGATGTACGTCTCCGGCATTCGCTCCGGCGAATTGTTCTTGTTCACCAAGGTCGGCGACGACGTGACGGCCGAGCACATCGCCGCGGGCGTCGACGATTCCGCCCTGGCCGCGGACGCCGCCGGTAATTTGCACCTCGCCTATCACGATCTGAACAACGACGATCTGGTCTACGCGAAACAAGCGGCGGGCGGCTGGCTCAAGTGGGTGATCGACCATGACGGCTCGGTAGGCAGCCGACCCTCGTTGCGGATCGACGCCGGCGGCGCGGCGCACATCGCCTACGTCAAAGCCTCCGCGCAACAGGTGAAGTACGCCACCAACGCCTCCGGCGACTGGGTCCGGCGGATCATCGAAGAGAACTGCGGCGAAATCGACAGCACTTCCTTGGCGCTGGATGGAAACGACCGCCTCCACCTCGCCTACACGATCGGCGAGCCGCGGCAATTGCATTACGCCACGAACAGCGGCCGCGCCTGGACGGTCGAAACGGTGTCCGCCGCCGGAGTCTCCACGTGTTCGTTGGCGCTCGACAGCGACGGCCGGCCGCACATTTCCTTTTTATCCGCGCTGGAAGCGAACCTGCGCTACGCGCGCCGGACATCCTCGGGCTGGGAGGTGGAAACCGTCACCCCGCTGTTCCCCGGCGGCGATTGCTCCTCCTTGGTGCTGGATGAAAACGATCATGCGCATATCGCCCACCAGCACTGGCCGTCGGGCAACCTGTGTTACTCGACCAACGCCGGCGGCGAATGGGCCTCGGAAGTGCTGGCCTGGCACGACGGCGGCTGGACGACCATCGCCCTGGACGACGCGGGCAAACTGTACATCGTCGACTCCGCCGACAACTTCATCGGCTACACGACCAATGTTTCCGGCGAATGGACCTTCGGCGAATACACCCGCTCCTTCCAGGCCGGTCGCGGCCTCGCCGCCGCGCTGGACGCCGACGCCCGCGCGCATCTGGCTTATGTGGTCGAGACGAACACCGACGCGCTGGTTTACGCCACCGGCGCCGCCGAAGCGCCCATCGAACCGCACCATACGTTCACCGACTACTCCCTCGCCGTCGATCACACGAACACCGCCGCGCTCGTCGTCGACGACGCCGGGGCCGTGCACGTCGCTTACGCCAAAGGCGTCATGACCTTCGCCAACCGCTATCTCGTCTACGCCACCGACGCCACGGGCGCCTGGGTCGAAGAAATCGTCGATCAGACCGGCGGCACGGCCGGGCCCGCCATCGCCGTGCACGGCGGCGTGGTGCATCTGGCCTACTATCGCGACGCGTCCGACCAGATCGTGCACGCCTACGGGCAGCCGGGCGCCTGGACCTGCGAGGAAATCGGCGCGGGCTTCTACGACCAGGGCGCGTTCGTCGCGATGGTCGTCACCGACGACGGCGCGGTGCATCTCGCCTACTTCAACGGCGACCTGATGCACGCAACCGACGCCGGCGGTTCCTGGGCGAGCGAAACGGTTGACGACCGCGTGACCTCCGGACGCTGGGCGACGATGGCGGTCGATTCCGCCGGCCATTTGCACGTGGTCTACAATTACGACGACCGGCCGTATTACGCCGGCCTGCGCTACGCCACCGACGCCTCCGGCGATTGGCTTACCGACACCATCGATTCGACCACCGACATCGACGCCTTCCCCTCACTAGCGATCGACGGCGACGGCGCGGTGCATGTGGTTTACCGCGACAGCGACGGCTTGCTGAAATATTTCATCGGCGGTTACGGCGACTGGACGTCGTATCCCATCACCAAACAAATGTGCGTGGTCGGCGAATCGTCGCTGGCCGTGGGGCCGGACGGCCTGGTGCGTCTGTTCGCCACCGGCGACCTCGCCGTGTGGGTCAAGAAGATCGATCCGGACGCCCGTTAGCCGTTTGCCGCTACCGCCAATCCCGTCGCATCGTTTGCGACCGGTACGTCCCTGCACTACAATCTCCATTTGAACGGCAACAAAGGAGGTTACCGTGCGGCATATATCCATAATCATCGCTCTGCTCATGGCGGCCGCGCTGGCCGTGGGTTTTGTCGCCTGTTCCGACGATTCCGACGAGGAAGAGAATCGCGTGCCGCCTATCGACGACGACGATGACGACGGCCAACAACCGACCGACGACGATGACGACGATGGCGACGACGATGACGATGACGATGACGACGATGACGACGACGATAACGATGACGACGACGATTTCAACGACGCCTGCGAACCCGACAGCGAGGAACACACCATCACCTACGCCACGTGGGACATGCTGCCGGAGGAGTTGCAGAACGTGATGATTGCCGCGCTGCAATCCGAGTTCGCCGCGCAGGATTTCTTCGGCCGCTTCGTTTATTGGTACGGCGCGATCCGCGAGCTGCATCGTTCGCTGCGCGATTTCTACGATCCGTCGTTCCCCGGCGCAACCTGGACCGAGGAGACCGCTGCGGCGAGTCTGGCCGTCGGCTACATCCGCTTCCGCGTCGACTTTACCAACATCGCCTACCTGCACAACTACCTGATCGATATCCTCGACAGAATCGACAGTCCGGTGCCGCCTTATACGCAGCCGGAAAATTACTTTTTAAATCACGAAGCGGAAATCATGGCCGATCCCTACGCCAACCTTTGGTTCCAATTCTATTGGGCCAGAGAAGCGTTGGGCGCCGACGATCAACCGCGCTACGACTCGCGGCTGTCCAACATGGTCTGCCAATCGGTCAACACCGGCTATGAATACAGCCCGTCCTCGCTCGACGTCGATTTCTCCGACGAGCAATTGCCCCAGGCCATCGCCGCCGCGCTCAACACCGACCTGGGCAACTGGCGCCTGCGGCTGGATCCCAAATTGACCGTCGCCAGCGGTCCCGTGGCGACCATGCTGCAGTACGAATAAAACGCGCTACTCCTCGACGACGCTGATACACCGAGCGAAAAGAAGCGATTGTCTGTCGTACGCCGAAAATCTACATCCAGCGCCTTCCTGACTTCCGAATTGGAACTCCCGGAGCCAAATAGCCCCGGCGGGGCGGATGGTCGGTAGCGAAGGGCGATAGCCCTGGAAATCGCGGTCGGCCTAAAACCGACAAGCCCCGCAGGGGCGGAGGATTTTTAACTAAATCGTAACAACGAGCATCACCTGCACCCCTTTGGGGTTTGTTTGAATTTGCTCCGTCCAATTCCAGGGCTGAAGCCCTTCGCTATTGACCTGCGCCCTGCGGGCTTGAAGACCCTGTGCAGGAATTCAGATTGTTTGTCTTTGCCCGGTTTTTTTCGGGAAACCCTGCACCCCGCGCCTGCACCGAAATTCATTTCAACTCAGTGCCCCCGGCCGCATAAATGAAAAGAGCCGCTCCAGTCCGGAGCGGCTCTCGTTTTTCCGTCGTTGAAAAAACCGGGGACGGCTTTTTTGCCTCTCGCTTAAAAGAATCCCAACAGGCCGACTTTGACGCCGAACTGTTTGTTCGTGATGTCGAAATCGGTGTCGGCGGCGCCCGCGTCATGGTTGCCTGAGCCCGAGAAATACCGATAGAACAACGAGGCGGTCAGGCCCAGGTGCCGGTTGAACGAGTACATCACGCCGCCGCGCGGTTCGAAGAACCAGCCGCTGGTTTCCGTCGTGGTCTTGTCGGCGTTTTTGGCTTCCGGATCGATTTCGGTGGAGTTTTTCTGGTAGCCCAGCGCCAGCATGCCGAACAGGTAGAAGTTGTTGGCCACCGGATAGAAATAGCCGATCTGCGGACCGACTGCCCAGGTGGTCGTCTTTTCTTCAGCCTCGTCGTCCTTGTCGGATTCCGACGAGAACTGCAACAAGCCGCCGGCTTCCAGACCGCGCACCGCAAAGAAGTAGCCCGCGATCGCGCCCAGGCCGAACTCGAACTGATCGCTGTCCTCGTCCTCGCCGCCGTCCGGTTCGATGGTCGTGTCGCCGGAAACGATCGACAGGTCAAAGTCGCCGCCGACCATGATCGACCCGGGCTGAATCATTCCGCTTTTGCTTTTCGCCAGCGCCGGGGCCGCCAGCAACGCCACGGCAAAGAGAATCACCAGCATCACGCTTATTCTTTTGGTCATATTGGCCCTCTCTTTCTTCTAAATGGAGTAGGTTATTTCCCTTCTCATACACCATTTTGTGCATGGAATAAACAAAAAACCGCAACTGATCGCCGTCGTTAAAAGCCTGCGAAAACCGTTTTAACTCAGAAAGAACCGGCCAGGCCGAGCATGAGTTGGTTGTCTTTGGGTTGAAATTGAATGATCGGCTTTACGCCGTATGTTTCTTCGACGTAGCTTTTGTAGGCCTTTTCCTCGTCGCTCTCTTTCCAGGTGAAATAAATGCCCGGGGCCGCCAGCGCCGCGCCCACCGCGAAACCGCCGACCATGATGTACTCGCCGGTTTCGCTGTCGTACAGACCCAGGGCGTTCTGGAACAAGCCGCCGGCAAAGCCCACACCGATCAAAATTGCGCCGGGCGTAAACAGCGCCATGCCGAGATTTTTACGCTTCTTCTTGGCCGCCACCGCCTCGTTGTGCAGGCGCAACAATTCGAGGTCGTTCTCCATCCGCTGGCGCAGTTCCTCGTCGCCGATATGCCAGAGGATCGGGCCGCCGCGCTTGGCCACCGTGTAAGAGCCGGGAGGGAAATCTTCGGCGAAAGCCGTCGCGTTCAGCAGCGGGGCGCACAACAGCGCCGCCACGATCAACAGGGAAAACACTCGCCGCATTTGCGTCTCCTTCAGTCGCGGGACCTCGTTTTAATTCGCTTCCGCTTCGGCCGGCTCGGTCAGCGCCGGCAGCAGGCGCTCGACCCAGGCGGCAAACATCAGCTTGCTCACCAGTTTGTGGCCGACTTCGTTCAAATGGATGTTGTCGGCGCCGTACAGCGCGCTCTGCTCCGGTTGCTGCACGATCGCCTCGTACGTTTCGACCACCGGCGTCCCCAGTTCGCCGGCGCGCTGTTTCAACGCCGTCAGCCGGCTGGTGAACACCACGTCCTGCACCGTCGCCCAGTGCATCCGTTCCAGCCCGAAAAACGCCGGCTGGATCGGCTGACAGGTGAAGAGCATGACCGGGATTCCCCGCGCGCGCAAGCGCGAAAGAAGGTCGACCATCGCCGCCTGGTAATCGTCGAAATCCACCAGCGTCTGTCCGCGCCCGTCCAGATCGACGCCGAACACGCGTCCGTCGTTGACCAGGTAGCCGACGATCGCCAGGTCGGGTTGCAGCGCCAGCACGTCGCGCTCCAGCCGCCGCGCGCCCTGTGCCGCGATTTCGCCGGCGATGCCCGCGTTGATCACCTTCACCGATCGGCGCAGGCGGCTTTTCATCGACTTTTGCAACAGGAACGTCCAGCGCTTGTTCGGCGCCACCTGGCTGCCCTGGGTCGTCGAATCGCCCAACGCAACCACCACGTAGTCGGGCCGCTGTTTGCGCCGCAAAAAACGTTGCACGTCGTAAGGCGTTTTCTCTTCCACCCGGTCGATCAAATAGGCGCTGACCAGCCGCCACATCGCCGGATGCGTGCGCACGCCCGCCGGCAGTTTGTTGTAAACCGCCACCGTCAACGCCGAGGCGTTGACCGGATACTGCCAGGAGAAATACGCGAACACCGCCGGCGGCAACACCAGAACGATCAGCATGACGAGCAAAACGCGGGTGCGCCGACGCATGTTTCGCTTACTCCACGGTAAAGGTGTAGACGTTCGTGAACGTGCCCTTGCCCTTGGCGTAGGTCAACGTCACGGTGTATTCGCCCGGTTCCTCGGGCGATTCGTCCACGGTCAGAAAATGCACCGCCGCGCTGTCGGGGCCGACGCTCGCGCGCGGTGTGAAATGCGCCACCTCGCGGCCCGCGCCGTCGGCGATGCGCAGATCGAGCGTCACTTCGCCCAGGTCGTCGCGCGTGTCGTTGACCATAAACACGTCGATCTGAATCGGCTTGCCGTGTTGCTTGCGCGAGTCGGCGCTCAGCAGGCAGAACGGGTACACCGGTCGCATCGCGTCGCGCATCGCCTGGTAGCTGGCCTTGGGCTCACGCCAGTAATCGACGATCGACCACTGAATCGCCGGATTCGGGTCGGTGAACATGAACGGCATCACGCCGCCGTTGGGCGCGTACTTGTGCCGCCGGATACGGTCCAGGTGGAAGCGGTTGATCATCGCCTGGTAATCCTGGCTCTTTTTCACCAGCACGGCCAACTCCGGCTGCTGCAAACCGACCCAGTAGTCCATCAACTCCGGCTGCAGGCTGTGCTTGCGCCGCAGTTCTTTCCAGTCGATTTTACGGATGTCCGGATCCATGAACTTGTGGCAGTTCTCCAGGTTGGGGAAACTCTGCGCGCCGAACTCGGTGACGAACCGCAGGTTGTTCGGGAAGCGCTTGACGATGATCGAGTCGAACAGCCGGTGCGAATTGCCCTGCTCCTTGTACCAGCCGAAGTAGAAATGCGTGTCGCCGCCGCGCCGCCACGGCAGATCCAATTCGCCGCTGCTGCGGTTGACGAACCGGCTCGGGTCGACCTGCCGCAGCGCCTTTTGCAGCTCGACGTCCAGCACGTCGCGGTTCCACGAGCGGAAAAACAGCGTGTAGGCCGACTTCAACTTTTCCTTGACGTTGTAGTCGTCGGTCTCCACCAGGTAGATCGGCTCGTTGTGGCAGGTCCAGATGCCGATCGACGGGTGGTTGTACAGCAACGCGCCCATCTCGCGGATCATGCGCACCGCGGCGGGCATCGCCGCTTGGCAGTAGCTCCACTGCAGCGGAAAATCCTGCCACAACAACACGCCCAGGCGGTCGGCGGCGCGGTAGAACTCCGGATGATCCACGTGCGCGTGCACGCGGATGCTGTTGAGGTTGCAGCGCTTGTACAGCTCGATGTCGCGCACGCAATCGCCGTAGGTCACCGTCGCGAGGCGCGTGTCGGTCGGCGGCTGGTTGTTGCCCTTCAGGTACAGTCGCTCGTTGTTGAGCGTGCAGATCCAATCATCGAAGCGCACCGTGCGGATGCCCACCTCGTGCTCCACCGCGTCCGTCACGTTGCGTCCGCTCTTGAGCGTCACGGTCAGTTGATACAAGTTTGCCGCGCCGCGATCGTGCGTCCACCACAGCGCCGGCTCGCGCAGCGTTTCGTGGAACGTCGCCTTGTTGCGGCCTGCGTCCAGGTCCAGCTTGCGCTCGAAGGAATACCGCTCGCCGTCGAAGTTGGCCGGCGTCAGCTCGACGAGGCACTTCTGCTCGCCGGCCGTCGCCGCGACGATTTCCAGCCGCAACATGACCGAAGCCTCACCGGCGCCGATCTCGTCGGTATGAAACAGGCAGCTATCAATGTAGGCCTCGCCGCAGCTGTGGATTTCCGGGGCCAGCCAAATGCCTCCCGGGTTGGTCGTCGGATCCAGACAATCCCAATGTGAAAACACGCCGGTGATCATCCGTTTGCCCGAGCGGTTTTTCTCGTTCGGACAATTCACCTCGACCAGCAATTCGTTCTTCGCCGCCAGCAGGTCGGTCACGTCGTAGCGCTGCGGGTTGAAATACCCCTCGTGATCGCCCAGCCGCCGCCCGTTGAGCGTCACTGTCGACCAATAGAAAATACCCGGCAGCACCAGGTGATGGCGCCGGCCTTTTTTCGCCTTGAACGGAAATTCCTTGCGGTACAGCATGCGCCCCGCGTACTCGCGTAGCGCCTCGTGCTGCTGCCAATGCGAGGGAACCGCCATCTCGTACCACGTCTCGATCGTTTCCGCCTTGACGCCCGGGGCGGAAATCGGGGCCAACTGCCACAAGCCCGATAAGGTTTCAATTTTCATCTTCGCGCGTTCTCCCGGTTATTGTCGCATCGGTTCTTGGGAAAAATTGAATCTAAACGGCCCCCCCACCCCTGTCAACCGATGCCGGTCCCAAAACGCTCGGTCGTTCCAACCATACGGAAAACAAATAAAATCCCTCGACCGTCGCCGCCGCGGCCCGCTTTTCCCCCTCGTGCGGGCATGAAAAGAAAACAATTAACGCGCAACAGGTGTCTTGTACTTGGTCGACAAAGTGCGTATCCTTACCGGAAGAGCGAATGTCACCGAACGATCGGTGTTTTCTTTGCATCGGCTATGGGGAGGACGTATTTCCATGCGGCGATTTTTCGCAGCGACGCTGTTGGTTTTTCTCCTGCTTCCGGCCCTGGTCTGGGCCGCCAAGTGCACGCGCGTCCTGCCTAAAGAGGTCTTCGAATATTTCAACCAAAAAAGCTCCGATGTCGATTGCGAAGACTACGAGTACAAGATGCTCGACCTCAACGATGACGAGCAGTTGGAAATCGCCGTCACCAATTACCGCAAATCCTGCGAAGACGCCGGTTACTGCAACTTCGAAATCTTCGAAAAGGATAAACACGGCTGGAAACACATCGCCACCGTGCCCGGCCGGTTGCGCATGCTGACCACCACCACCAACGGCTACCACGATCTGGCCACTTGGCTGATGGGCCACAGTTACGTCTACACCTGGAACGGCAAGACCTACGAAAACGCGGCGGCCGATCCCTTCAACGAACAAAAATCCGAACCGCCCAAAGCCGTCGAGCCCGCGCCGACGCCGGCCCCCGACGCCACGCCCGCGCCCTGAAACGACGGTTTATTCTCCACGCGCCCGGTGCTACAATGCCCCCCTGGTTTGGGACGATTATTTTAAACTGAAAACACGAACGGATTCGCCGATGAAACACTTGCTCAGCGCATTGCTCTGTTCCCTTGTGTGCCTGCTTGCCGTCGTTCCCGCCGCGGCGGAAACCGGCGGACCCGACGATTACGGCTACACCTGGAACGACGCCGAGCCCTACGTCTGGAACGACATCACCGACGGCGTCGCAGTGAACATCGACGACGAGGAAGTGCAGACCGTCGACCTCGGCTTTCCCTTCGTCTTCTACGGCCGCATCTATCGCGAAGTGTCCATCGCGGCCAACGGACACCTGTCGTTCAACGCCACGACGAACTTCTCGGTCACCTGCGATTTCGCCGACTCGATCATCACCCACTTCGCCGGTTTGTGGGCCGACCTGGATCCCGGCGCGGGCGGCACGATTCACTACAAGCTCGTCGGCGACGCGCCCGACCGGCGGTTCGTCGTCCAGTACACCGACCTGCCCGAGTACTACGACAACGCCGACACCGGCACCTGGCAGATCGTGCTGGAGGAATCGTCCAACGACATCGTGTTGTACATCAACGATACCTTCGCCGAACTCAATTCGCCCTACGCCGCCCAAGGCGCGATCGGCCTGCACGGCGGCGATGCGCTCCTGCAATACGAATGCGACGCGCAGCCGGGCGCGGCCGGATTGGGCGTGCGTTTCGCGCATCCGACCGGCGTGGGCGTGCTGTCCACCGTGCCGGCGGCCGCGCGCCTGTTGCGCGACGCGTCGCCCGCGACGCTGACCGTCGATTACTTCAACGGCGTGCCCACCCCCATTTCGCTGACCGCCGCCATCGGCGTGCACGAGTGGGACGCGACGGTCGAACCCGCTGCCGTGACGCTGCAGGCTAACGAGTTCGCCCGGTTCGTCGTGACGATCGATCCGCCCGACGCCAAACTCGCCGACGGCGAACGCGACGTGGTGACCCTCGACATCGGCGGCGACATCGTCGATACGCACCCGCTGACCGCCGTCTACGCCGCGCCGCATACGGGCAACGCGCTGCAGACCGCCGCGCAAACCGCCGCCCCGACCATCGACGGCGCGATCGACTACGGCGAATGGGACCTGGCCGGCAACGCGATTCTTTTCGACGAGGACGTCGACGCCCTCGTCTATTTCTTCTACGGGCAGGACACGCTCTACCTGCTCGTCGAGTACCTGGGCGACATGGCGCTGACCGTCGACGACGTGCACGGCGTCAACGACCAGTTCGGCCTTTACTTCGATCCCGAAGGCGACGGCTGGGACGCGGACGGCAGCGACGGCATGTACTTTTTCATCACCGCCGACGAGGGCGACACCATCGTGCGCTTCCGCCCGGTCGAGGGCCCCGACTACACCCTGGGCGATCCGGTCGACGATCCGGCCGGCGTGCAGGGCGCGATCGGCGACGACGGCGGCTACGTGGTCTTCGAAGCGGCAATCGCCGAAACGAACTGGTATCCGGCGCGCGCGATCTACGAAACGGCCTCCCTGTGGTTCTTCGCCTATAACGCGGCCACGGGCGAAACGGCCGATTGGCTCAACCTCACGGCCTTCAACCGCTATCGCGATCCGGCCAACTACGGCACGCTGACCATCGGCGACGAACCGACCGACGACGACACGGTCGATGACGACACCGACGACGACGATACCTCCGACGACGACACCATCGATGACGACGCGATCGACGATGACACCGACGACGACGACTCCGACGACGACGACACCGATGACGACGACGACACGACTCCCGGCGACGATGACGATGATGATGACAACGACGACGGCTGCGGGTGCTAACTGGAAAAAATCCCTCGCCGGTTCACACAAGGCACAGTTTTCGCCGTAAGGTGAAAGCTGCGGCACACGGCAAGACGATCATTCTCTTGTGTGCCACACTTTTGGCGAAGCCAAAGGTGTGCCGTGAGCGGCTCGATGACAAGAATACGCCTGCGTTACCTCACTCCGTGGCTTCTGACGGCAACCGATGGTTTCCGCCAACCTTGTTCGTCCGCCGGCGGTGCGGCACAATGCGCGTATTCTATGATTGGAAAGGAGCGCGCCGTGCCGCCGATCTATCTCGACTACAACGCCACCACGCCCATCGATCCCGCGGTGCGCGCCGCGCTGGAAACCGCGTTGCGCGAGCAGTGGGGCAATCCGTCCAGCGATCACGTGTTCGGCCGGACGGCCAAGGGGGCGATCGAACTCGCGCGGGCGCAGGTGGCCGCTTTGGTGGGCGCCGACCCGGGCGAGATCGTCTTCACCGGCGGCGGCACCGAGGCCAACAACCACGCCATTCGCGGCGTCGCCATGGCCCGGCGCGACCTCGGCCGGCACCTGGTGACCACGGCGATCGAGCACCCGGCGGTCGGCGAGGTGATGGCCTTTCTCGCGCGCGAGGGGTGGGAAGTGACCGTCGTGCCGGTCGACGAATACGGCCGGGTGAACCTCGACCGCGTCGCCGCCGCCCTGCGCGACGACACCGTGCTGGTCAGCGCGATGCACGCCAACAATGAAATCGGCACGGTGCTGCCCATCGCGGAAATCGCCGACCTCGCCCACGCCCACGGCGCGCTGATGCACACCGACGCGGCGCAGTCGCTGGGCAAGATTCCCGTGCGCGTGCGCGAGCTGGGCGTCGACCTGCTCAGCGTCGCCGGGCACAAGCTCTACGCGCCCAAGGGCGTCGGCGCGTTATACGTGAAGTCAGGCACGCCGCTGGACAATCTCGTCTTCGGCGCGGGCCACGAAGCCGGCCGCCGGCCGGGCACCGAAAACACGCCGTACCTCGTCGCCCTGGGCCTGGCCGCGAAAATCGCCCTGCGCGATCTGCCGCAAAACATGGCGCACTACGCGGCGATGCGCGACCGTCTGCGCGACGCCCTGCTCGCCCGGTTGCCGGCGGAAATCGTGCGCGTCAACAGCCTCGCCGGCGCGCAATGCCTGCCCAACACGCTCTCGATCGGCCTCGCCGATTGCGAGGGCGACCGCTTGTTGCGCGCGCTGCCCGAGATCGCCGCCGGCACCGGCGCGGCCTGTCACGCGGGCGGCGTGGCGCTTTCGCCGGTTCTGCAGGCGTTGCGCATTCCGCTGAAGTTCGCCAAGGGCACGTTGCGCCTGACCACCGGCCGCGACACGACCGCCGCCGACGTCGACCGCGCCGCCGCGCTCATTGCCGAGAAAGTGTTGGAGACGTTGCGCCGTCAGTGACGGTGCTGATGATCGCCGCCGCCGCGCCGCCGGTGCAGCTCGAAGGCCACGCGCCCGATCCAGGGGAAAAGAATCGGATCGTCTTTGTACCGCGCCGCGTAGTTTTCCAGAATCTGGTTGTCGTTTTGCTCCTCGCCGGTCAGTTGCCCCAGAATGTCGTACAACGTCGACAACCGCTCGCGGTGCTGCGCGATGCCCTGTGCGAACAGGACGAGATTTTCGCGGCTGAACGCCTCGCGGTTGGTTTCCAGCAGCATCTGCCGGTCCGCCGCGAACACGGACTCGGGCGGCGCCTCGTCGCCATCGCCCAAGTGCTTGAGCGCCTCAGCCGCGCCCGCTTCGGCGATGCGTAGGAGGTTGTCGGCGGCCGCCCGCGTCAACTCCACCGCATTGATCTGCACGTACTCCAGGTAAAACCGCGCCAGGTGCGCGTACTGCACGATGTCCAGAATTTCCGACGGCCGCTCGGTCGGATTGAGCGGACCGTCGCGGGTGTCGCCCGCGTCGAAGAACGTGGAGATGTCGTATTCGCGCTCGCCGGTCGCCCCGCACGATTCGCACTGCACGCACACGATCGCCTGAGGAACGCCGTCGACGTCCACGACCGTTTTGCCGACCTGCGTCACGGCCCCGCCGCAGGCGCAGCCGGCCAGCATGATGTCCAGCGTGATTTCCAGGTCGGAATGGGCGCGCACCATCAGGCGCTCTTGGCTTGCGGCTTGGCCTTGACCACCGGGTAGTGGTCGGCGAAATGATCCAACAGCCAGCGCTCCAGGCGCAGGTTGACCAGTTGCGGCATTTCGATCGGCGCGGTGTGGCTGCCGCGCGGAACGGTCAGCAGTTCGCTGCCTTCGATCATCTGGTGCATCTTGTCGCTCAACCAGCCGGGCGTGAAGGTGTCGCGTTCGCCGGCGATGATCAGCGTGGGCACGTTGATCTGGGGCAGGAAATCCTCGGCGGTGTGGCGCGCGGCGTAATCGAGCATCTTGGCGAACATCCGCAAATCGATCTTGCCGATGAACTGCAGATAAGGGAAGAAATCCTCTTCGCGGATCATGTGCCCGTTGATCTCGCCGTGCGTGGCGATGAAGTACGCCAGCTTGGTCGGCACGATGCGGTGCCAGATCGCCTCGGGCGCCCAGGGCGTGAGCACGAACAGCGGATACAAAAACGGAAAGACCGTGTCCAGCAGTCTGTTGTCGTGGAAGGTCTTGAGCGGATAGCCGTAACTGCCGCACATCGGCACCAGGCCCAGCGTGCGCTCCGGATACTGCCGCGCGAACTCGAAAATCACCTGGCAGCCCATCGAGTGGCCGACCATGATCGCTTTTTCGACCTCGTCGTCGTCCAGCACACGGCGGATATCCTCGACCAGATCGAGGATCGACAGGTTGTTCGTGTCGCGCGGCATTTCGCTGTCGGCGTGGCCGCGATAATGGCTGTGCACCAGCCGGCAGGTTTCGCCGAACATCCGGCGCGTGTATTTCCACACGTACCCGTCGCAGCCGATGCCGTCGGCGAAATACAGCGGCAGCCCCTCGCCGGTGCTGGTATAGGCGATCTGCGTGCCGTCGAAACTCGTGACGCGTCCTCGTTTAACCCGCTTCATGGCCCATCCATCATCGAAATAAATTGTGTCAGCACAATAGAAAGAGGCCGCGGTCCTTGTCAAGGCAACGCGGCGAAAAACGCTCAGTCGTACGCCGGGTAGATCAACAGGTATTCCTCCAGCGGATAGAAGTGGCTGACCACCGGCGAGCCCATCGAGCGCAGATCGCAGCCGATCCAGTAGCCGAAGCTGCCCGGGAACATCGCGCTGTCCATCAGCACGCTGATCTGCCAGTCGCCGCCGACGATCTTCGCGAAGCGCATCGACAGTTCGCTGCCGTCCTGGTAGACGATACGCGGCAGGTTGTCCGCATCGGTGCGCAGGCAGGCGTCCGCGCCCTTGTTGCCGATCGCGTCGACAACCTCGGTCGTCCAACCGCCGTCGTAAAAGGCGTACTTGAGGTCGAGCGTTTCGGCGTCCTGGTAGGCCACGTGCACGTTGTCGAGGGCGTCGACGGCCAGCGAGGTCCAGCGTCCCCGGTCCTCGTCCTCGCCGGTCGCTTCGTCGACAAGTTCCACCGTCCAGTCGCCCGGTTCGCCGGAGACGACCTTCAGCGAGCGCAGTTCGGCGTCGTAATAGGCGATCCACGCCGTGCCGTCGCTCGCGAAAGCCAGCGCGGTATACGCGCCGCAGTCGGTGGCGCTGTCGACCGTCTCGGCCGTCCAGGCGCTGCCGTCGAAAGCGGCGACTTTCAGATCGCCGTTGGTTTCGTCGTAGTAGCTGATCAGCGGATAGCCGGTCGTCGGCGACAGGGCGATGTCGCACCACGAACCCACCTCGGCGGATTCGTCGACCGCGACCACGCTCCAGCCGTCGGCGTCGGGCGTGGCGAACTTGAGTTTCTTGTCGCGGCCTTCCTGATAGGCGATGTAGGGCGCGTCGTCGCCGTCCAGCGCGATGGCTGCGTACCAGCCGGCCTTGCTGGTGGCGTCGTCGACTTCCTCCAGCTCCCACGCGTCGCCGGTCCATCGCCCGTACCACAGCCCGCCGTTTTTCTCTTTGTAGACCAGGTGCGGGCGCCCTGCGCCGTCCAGTTGCAGGTCGGTGTAGCCCTCGACGTGGTCGGTGACGATCATCCCCGCCGGCAGCGGCACGGTGTCGTCATCGCCGGTGTCGTCGTCGAGCGTGTCGTCGTCGCCGGTGTCGTCGTCGGTCGTGTCGTCGTCGCCGGTGTCGTCGTCGACCGTGTCGTCGTCGGTCGTGTCGTCGTCGGACGTATCGTCGTCATCGTCATCGTCGCCGGTGTCGTCATCGTCGTCGTCCGGCGGTACATAGGTGTCGTCATCGTCGTCACCCGGGCGCACCGTTTCCGTGTCGTCGCCCTCGCCGCCGCAACCGCATGCCAACAGCGCCAGCGCCATACCCAGCGCCGCCGCGAGCATCGACCATCGCTTTGAAGACATCCCGCACCCTCCTTCGCGTGTCGATGTTATTGTGATGCACGCTCGAAAGGCTGTCAATGAAGGCGGGAAGCTTGTTTTGACGCTTTTCAGTATTGTCGAAAGCTCACCGCTGCCCGCTTTTGCTGCGGACCAGGCCGATGAACGAAAACACGTCGCCCGCGACGATCTGCTTGCCGCTGATTGCATTTCGTCCCCCAGACGGAAGCGGCGCTTTTTGTACGGAAGCGGTTTTTCAGCATATTTTACTCTTAAACTTTCCGCTGGCGGCGCCTCTTGGCGTGGTGTAGAATTCCGCCGCTTGCCATCACAGAACCGTCTTTACCGTCATGAGGAGGGAATCATGTATACCGTGCGCATCGGCGAACAGGATTACCCGGTGAACGACCTGCCGACGCTGCAGGCGATGATGCAGGCGGGGCGGATCAACGCCGTGACCTGGGTCTACGATCACGCGGCCGGCAACTGGCGCACCGCCGGGGAAATTCTCGCCGCGACGCCGCCGGTCGGTACGCCCTCCGCCGCGCCCATTGTGCCCGGCGGCCGTTCCGCTTCGTCGACGGCTTTCACGCCGGGCGTGCAGAAAACCACGCCGACCACGGCTGTATTGTCCTTGATCTTCAGCATCGTGGGCATCTTCGCCTGCTTCGTTCTGGGGATCGTCGGCCTGGTGCTCGGCTACAAGGCGCGCCGGCAGATCGACGGCAATCCGGAATTGTATCAGGGACGCGGCCTGGCTATGGCCGGCATCATCATTGGTTGGATTCAGATCGCCCTGCTGCCGTTTATCATCGGCATCATGGCGGCGATCTCCATCCCGAATTTCGTGTCTCTGCGCGCCAAAGCCTACGACGCCTCGGCGCATAACGCCGGCTTCAACGCCAGGATCGCCCAGGAGTTGGAATTTCAAAACACCAACACCCCTCCCGGCTCCGGCCGATACGTCGACAATCTGGAAGCCTTGCTGGTGTGGGATAAAAACCTGACCGACGACCCGCAGGTGACCTTCACCTTCGGCAGCTGCAACGCGGAAGGCTACACGTTCAACACGACCCACGCCCAAGGCGGTCAGTCGTTCGAATTTGTCGACTGACGCCCGCCGACCGGCAACCGAACCGCGAGGCGTCCGATGTCGCAACACAACCGGATATACGACGACCTGGCCTACTTATGGCCGTTGATCAGCCCGCTCGAGGATTATGCCGAGGAAGCGGCTTATTGGCGCGAATTGCTCCGGGAGAAGCTCGGTCCCGGACGATGCGAAATTCTGGAATTGGGCGTCGGCGGCGGACACAACCTTTCCTACCTCACCAAACACTACAAGGCGACGGCGGTCGATCTTTCCGCGAAAATGCTGGCTTTTTCGCAACAGCTCAATCCCGATGTCGAGCATCACGTGGGCGACATGCGCTCGGTTCGTCTGGCGAAACAATTCGACGCGGTCATCGTTCACGACGCGATCGCTTACATGATTTGCGAAGACGATCTGCGCCGAACCTTCGCCACGGCCGCGGCGCACCTGAAACCGGGAGGCGTTTGTATCGTCACTCCCGATTACGTCAAAGAAACCTTCGTCGACGCGACCGTTCATCATCGCACGGTCAAACAGGGCGATCTCGAGCTGACGCGGCTGGAGTACGAATACGATCCGGACCCGGACGATACATCCTACGAGGTGCTTTTCTTTTTGCTGATTCGTGAAAACAACGGCGCGCCGAAAATCGAACAGGATCGGCATACCCTGGGTCTTTTCCCCGTTTCAACGTGGAAACGCTTGCTGTCGGAAGCCGGTTTCAACGTCGAGGTGCGACGCAAGGCGCTGGTCGGCGACGACGAACTTTATCAGATTCACTTTTTTATCGGCGAACTCCGGAATGATTGAGCGATCGCCAAAAAACATTCGCGGCGAACTCCCGCTCCCGCCAACTCGCCACTTATAACTATCAAGTTCCCGGCCCCCCGCGAGGAGGGCCGGGGCGAACTTGGTCACGGCGCGTGGGTTACGCACAGGTTGGTCAGCTTGTTGCTGAAGTTGCCCGCGTTGTCGGTCGTCTCGATGTCGCAGCAGTAGGTGCCCGGCGTGCCCGGGTCGCTCGCCGGCGCGAAAATCACGTTGATGCCGGTCTGCACCGGGTTGTCGCAGTCGCCGACGTTGCCCAGGTCGCTGTCGGGCGGGTTGTTCAGATCGGCCCAGATGACTTCGCCGTCCAGGAACGGCTGCGTGGTGCCGGCGATGTAAACGAACACCTCGCCGTCGGGCAGCAGATCGTTGTCCGGATCGCACACGCTCCAGAACAACGTGCTGTAGTACATCTGCTCCTCGAAGCCGGCGAACTCGCCCAGGACGGTCGTGGCCGGGTCCCAGCCGCCGGCGCTGAGCACCGGGGCGTCCTCGTCGTCGGTGTCGTCGTCGCCGGAGGTGTCGTCGTCGCCCGAGGTGTCGTCATCGCCCGAGGTGTCGTCGTCGACCCAGGTATCGTCGTCGCCGTCGTCGTCCTCGTCGTCGTCATCGTCGTCGTCGCAGGCGCCGATCATTACGACCGCCAGCGCGAAGATCAAGATGACCGATAACAGGATCAGGAAAAGGGTGGAAAATTTATGCATCGTCGCATCTCCTATGCTCGCAGTTCGCGAGGAGCTTGCGCTCGCGGCCGACATGGTCCCCCGCCGGCAGCCAACCTCCATGTGCTTTCACTGTAACATGCCAAGCGGAAAACACAACATATTTTACCGGAAAGAATTGCCGACGCCCCGCGCCCCGTTTTTTGCGTTTCGGCCGATTTTTTACCGTCGGCCGCCGTGTTTGACATCGGCCGCCGCGCTGTCTATTCTTTGACCCCCGCGTCAAGTGGGGATGGGAAAAGGAGCGTGCCGATGTCCGTCATTTTCGGTCCGGTGGTCAGCCGTCGACTCGGGTACAGTCTGGGCGTGGACGTCATCCCGCCCGGCGAAAAAACCTGCACGCTCGACTGCACCTATTGCCAGGTCGGACGCACGGTCAAACAGACGATCGACCGGCGCGAGTACATCCCGACCGCGGGCATCCTCAAGGAAATCGACGCCACGCTGCCGATGAAGGACATCCACTTCATCACCTTTTCCGGATCGGGCGAACCGACGCTGCATAAACACTTGGGGCAGATCATCCAGCGCATCAAAGGGCGCACCCGCACGCCGGTCGCGGTGATCACCAACGGCACGCTGATGGACCGGCCCGACGTGCGCAAGGATCTGGCGGCGGCCGATCTGGTCGTGCCCAGCCTCGACGCCGTGACTCCCGAGATCTTCGCCAAGATCAACCGCCCGCATCCCGCCCTGCGCATCGACAACATCATCAAAGGCATGGCCCAGTTCCGGCGCGAGTACAAAGGCGAAATCTGGGTCGAAGTGCTGCTGGTCAAGGGCGTGAACGACGACGTGGAAGAGCTGATGCGTATCAACGAGGCACTGACCCTGATCGACCCGCACCGCATCAGCTCTTCCACGGTCACCCGTCCCCCGGCCGAGGCCGACGCCCTACCGCTGGACGAGCAGGAAATGCAGCGCATCGCCGGGATTTTCGGTCCCAAGGCGACGGTCATCGGCGTGGCTCCGCACAAGGACAAGCGCCACGGCTCGAACACCCTCGAAGACGGCGTGATCGAGTTGGTCAAACGGCGGGGCATCACCGTCAACGACCTGGTCGAGGGCCTGGGCATGCACCGCGACGTCGCGCAGGACGTGCTGGACAAGCTGGTGCAGGCCAATAAAATCAAGAAAATTTCGCACGGCGGAGTGATCTATTACCGCGAGTACTATTAATGCTTTGCGCTCGGCCGTAATGGCCGTATCATTAAGTGTCGGGGTTAAGGCGGAGCAAGCGTGAAACGCAAGTTGGTGTTGATCGTCGAATTCGAACAACAGGAGGCCATGCGGCTGGCCGCGTTCCTGGAGCGCGGCGGCTATGAAGTGGTCGTGGCCAACACCGGCGCACGCGGGCTGGACATCTTCTTTAGCCGTCTGCCCGATCTGATTTTCGTCAACCTGCTCATGCCCGACCTGCAGGGCGTCGACCTGATCCGCCGCGTCCGCTCGCGCGAGGAAGGCGCCAAGCTGCCGGTGGTGGCCATCAGCCAGATCGCCGGCGGCTCGCTCAGCGCCCGTCAATTCGGCGCCAACGAACTGATCACCAAACCGATCAATCCCGGCGAAGGCCTGGAACTCGTCCAGCGCATCCTGGGCGTCGCTTCGCACACCGAATCGCCCACCGAAATGCGCGAACGCCGCGCCAAATCGCAAATCCGTTACGACAAAGACGCCAAGGGCATTCCCGAGCGCGGCCTGTTCAAGCGACTGCCCTTCCACCAGTTGCTGGCGCGCATCTTCCGCCGTCGCAGCACCGGCGAGCTGCTGGTCGAAGACGAGTTGGGCACGATCCGCCTGGGCTTTCAGGACGGCCTGCCGGTAATGGTCGAGGCCGAAGGCTTCTCTCGCCGGCTCGCCCGCGACGGCTTGATCAGCAGCCGCGAAGCGCAAATCATCCGCCGGCGCGCCACGGCCGAAGGCATCTCGACGCAAGCGGCCGCGCGGCAACTGCAACTGATCGAAACCGACGTTCTCGAAGACGCCATCCGCGGCTTCGGCTACCGGGTGATGCGCGACCTGGCGCGGCCCAACGGCGGCCGGTTCCAGTGGACCGAAAAAAACGTCATCGCCGATGCGCCGCTGGATCCGAGCGTGGTCATCTCGCTGGCGGTCAAACGCCATTTCCCGCTGGAGAAAATCAACGAAGCGCTCTCGGACAAGGGGCGCATGAACAAACCGATGTACCTCGCCGACGATCCGTCGCGCCTGCCCGATCTGAACAAGCGCGCCGCGATCAGCGAGGTGGTGGAAAGCACCAAGCGCGGCATGACCCTGCGGGCGCTGGTCAACAGTTCCTCCACGCCCAACGTTGAGTTGCTGCGCGCCGCCTACGCGCTGGGCCTGTTGCATATCGTCACCTTCGATCCGGCCGAGGCCTGGATGCCGCCCAAAGACGGTCTGTCGGCGCCGCCGCCGATCGATCTGGGCGAAGTGCTCGATTCCTTCGAGGACGACGAACCGGCCGTCGAACCGGAACCGGAAGAATCGATCGAACCGGCCGTCGAGGAACCGACCCTCGCCATGGAGCCGATCACCGCGATCCTGCAGCGGCCCGAGGGACTCGACGACGTCGAGGACGACAACGGCATCGAAAGCGTGCCGGAAGACGCGGAGCTCACCGACGACCAATTGCTGCGCCTGGGCAAAAAGCTGCTCAGCGACAAGCACTACAGCAAAGCGCAACGCTGTTTCGACGAGCTGTTGGCCCGCCGAGGCGACGAGGCGCGCTTGCTGCGCTTCTTTGCCGGGGCCGTGGCGCGCAATCGCTTCCTCGACCCTTACGACCGGTTGCTCACCTCGGTCGACGCCATCCGCCGCGGGCTGACGATCGAGCCGCGTAGCGCCGAACTGCGGCTCGAACTGTCGCGCATCTTGCACAGCGCCGGACACGTCGACCTGGCCAAGGACGAGCTGCGTCGCCAACTGCAACTGACGCCCGACGACGACAAAATCCAAGCGGCGTTGCGTTCGCTCGAACGCCGCGAGCGTCGCGCCGGCTGATTCCATGCATATCGTCTATTCGGAAATCGACCGCGAACCCACGCCCCTGGGTGTGCTCACCTTGCGCCGCTACGAAGCCGAAACCGGCGAAAGCGGCTACGAGATTCTCATCGACGGCAACTTTCTGATGGCTTCGCACGGCGCGCACAGCGAAGCGGGCATGGCCGCGATGGCTCACGAAAAGCTGGCCAAACCGGCGCGCGATCTGCGCGTGCTGGTCGGCGGTCTGGGCGCGGGCCACACCTTGCGCGCGGCGCTGGCTCTGCCGGGCGTGACCGCCGTGGTCGTCGCGGAAATCGGCGCGAAGGTCGTTGAGTGGAATCGCAGGTATTTCGCGGCGGTCAACGGCCGGGCGGTGGACGATCCGCGCGTGACTGTGCGCATCGCCGACCTCGCCGACGTGCTGCGCGATTCGCCGAACGCCTTCGACCTGCTGCTGCTGGACGTGGACAACGGTCCCGGCTGGCTGGCCGCGCCGGGCAACGCCGCGCTGTACGAAGCCGCGGGCGTGCGCGCCTGCCGCGACGCCTTGCGCCCCGGCGGCGTGCTGGCCGTGTGGAGCCCGCAACCCAACCCCACGTTTTTCGCCACGCTGCAGACGATCTTCCCCGCCGCCGAGCAGCTCGACACCGCGTCGCTGGGCCGGCCGCTGGGCGAACCGGGCGACACGGTGTATCGCGCCGTCAATCGCTGAGCGCGCGCCGTTTTACGCACCCATATTTTTATTGCCCGGTCCGGCGGAGTGATCGAAGAAGATGTTCGGGGTCGGTCGATCCCGACAATGTGCTTTATTGTTTTGCCTGATTGCCGATGGCCACCTCGTGCAGCGGCGGGCATTCGGTGCGCACCATCGACCACACTTCCATGTCCACCGGTTTGTCATCGAAGCGGTACGCGTGGCGCATGACGCCCTCGTAGGTGAAGCCGGCTTTTTCCGCGATGCGCCGGCTGGCCGGGTTGGTCGTGTTGAAGCAGATCTGGATGCGCAGGATATCCTTGGCCGAAAACAGGTACGCGGCCATCAAGCGCGCGACCTCGGTGCCGTAGCCCTTGCCCCAATCGTCCGCGCGCAGAATGCGCCCGCCGATCTCCAGCCCTTTGACGTACATGGCGGTCGGAAAATACGCGAACCAACCCACGATGTTTTCGCTTTGGTCCAGCACGGTGAAGCTGCCGGTGGTCTCGCCGAACATGCCGTTATCGGCATACTGTTTTTTCAGCTCATGCAGCGAGCGAAAGCGAAACGGAAGGTGCGGGCCCAGTTGCGAGTAATCGTTGACGTGACGGAAGATGATCGGCAGATCCTCTTCGCTGACGGGACGCAGAGACACCAATTTGCCGCACAACATCGGCGCACCTCCCTGAAATTATTTGCCGACACAGAACCGTGAAAAAATCGCGTCGAGCACCCGGTCGGTGGTCGTTTCGCCGACGATTGCGGCCAACGCTTCGGCCGCCTCGCGCAACTCGAAGGCGACCAACTCGAAGCCGCGACCGCGACCGGCGACCGCGCGCGCCGCATGCAACCGCGCCGCCGCGCGTTCGATCAACTCGCGCTGGCGCACCGAGGCCAGCAGCGCTTCGCCGCCCGCCTCGCCCGCGCCCAATGCTTCGACGATCCGCGCGACCAGCGCCTCGACGCCCGCGCCGGTCTTCGCGCTGATTGCCAAACCCGGAAAATCCGCGCCGGGCGCGCTCACGTCGGCTTTGTTCCACGCCACGATCGTCCGCGCCGGATCCAGCGCGGCCAGGTGTTCGTCATCGTCGGCGTTGCGCCCGAGCGCGCCGTCGATCAGATACACGGCCAGGTCGGCCCCGGCGATCGTCTCGCGCGCCAGGTCGACTCCCTGCCGTTCGATCTCCTGCTCGGTGTGCCGCAACCCGGCGGTGTCGATCAACCGCACCGGCACGCCGGCGAGCACGACCTCGGCCTCGATCAGATCGCGCGTGGTGCCCGCCGTCTCGTGCACCAGCGCCCGCCGCGCGCCGGCCAACCGGTTGAGCAGGCTCGATTTGCCGGCGTTGGGTCGTCCGGCCAGCGCGACCACCGCCCCTTGCGCCAGGGCGCGGGCGCGGGCGTGCCCGGCGATCAACGCGGCGACCGCCTCGCCCGCCCGGTCGATCAACCCGACGATCTCCGCCGGATCGATCGCCCCCAGGTCCTGATCGGGAAAATCGATGTCGGCCTCGCACAGCGCCAGCGCCTCGGCCAGCAGGTCGCGCAGGCGGTCGACCTTGTCCGACAGCGCACCGGTCAGCCGGCGATGCGCCGCGCGGGCCGCGACCAGGCTCTTGGCGTGAATCAACTCGGCGACGGCCTCGGCCTGCGACAAGTCGAGCCGCCCCGACAAAAACGCGCGCCGCGTGAATTCGCCCGGTTCGGCGATGCGTGCGCCGCCGGCCAACATCGCGTCCAGCGCGGCCTCGACGATCACCGGGCCGCCGTGCAGGTGAAACTCGACGATCGTCTCGCCCGTATAACTGCCGCCGGGCGGAAAGTAAACGAACAGCACCTGGTCCAACGGCTCGCCGGCCGCGTCCAGCAGATGCCCGAGAATCATCGTGCGCGGGGCCAACTCGTCGGTCGCTTTTTGCGGACGAAACAGGCGGCGGCCGATCGTCAGCGCCGCGGGCCCCGACAAGCGCACTAGGGCCACGCCCGCCGGCCCGCGGGCCGACGAGAGGGCGGCGATGGTGTCGCGTTGCGTCGGTAACGGCATGCGCTTACTGTGCCCGAAGCGATTGCGCTTGCCAAGATCTTTTCCCGGCGATAGAACACGGCGCATGGACTTTTCCACCGCCTATTTGCGCCATGCCGCCGCGACCGGCCTGCCGCCCGACCGCCGGGAAATTCTTGCGGTCTGGTACGCGCTGCTGGTCAAATGGAACCGGCGCATCAACCTCACGCGCGTGGACGCGCCCGAGGACGTCGTGGCCTATCATCTGGCCGATTGCGTGCCGCTGGCCCGGTCGCTCGCCGACGGCGAACGGCTGCTGGATATCGGCTCGGGCGCCGGCGTGCCGGGCTTGGTCGTCGCCGCGCTGCGCGAGGACGTGACGGTCGTCTGCGCGGAATCGACGGCGAAAAAAGCGGCGTTTCTGTCCCAGGCGACGCTGGCGATGAAACTGCCGAACGTGCGCATTCATCACGGCCGCGCCGAGCAAATGACCGAGCGTTTCGACACGATCACCGCCCGCGCCGTGGCCAAACCCGGCGAGTTGGCACAACGCTTCGGGCATCTGCTGGTCGAAGGCGGAAAACTGGCCGTTTTCGCGGCGGAAAAAACGGACGCCGCGCCGCCGCTCGGTTGGCGGCAACTGAACGAAATTTCCTACGATCTTCCCGCCGGGCACGGCGCGAGGACGTTGTTCATTTTTGTAACGGCAAAAAAATGAATGGTGATTCATTTTTACCCTTGTTATCCCGTGGCGGATCTGCTAAAAGGGGCTGCCTTTGTATTGAATTTCCTTTCTGTAGGTTGATCAGCTCCGGCTTTTGTCAGGCGGCCATCGGCGAGCGATCGAGGTTGTGATGGGTGGCATTTTAGCCGTCGCCAATCAGAAGGGCGGAGTGGGTAAAACCACGACCGCCGTAAGCTTGGCCGCCGCGATGGCGATGGCGGGCCGCAAGGTGTTGCTGGTGGACATGGATCCGCAGGGCAACGCCACCAGCGGTCTGGGCATCGACCGCGCCGCGCTGACCCGGCACGTGTACCAGGTTTTGATCGACGGATTGGACATCCACGAAGTTCTTCAGCCGACATCGATCAAATCCCTTTCGCTGGCGCCGGCGGCGCGCGATTTGACCGGGGCCGAAGTCGAGCTGGGCGAACGACCCGAGTGGGAATACGCGCTGGCCGATCGCCTGCGGCCGATCAGCAAGGAATTCGACGTGGTGCTGATCGACTGCCCGCCGAGCCTGGGCCGGCTGACCGTCAATGCGATGGTCGCCAGCGACGGCGTGCTGGTGCCGCTGCAAAGCGAGTACTACGCGATGGAAGGGCTCAGCGAACTGGTGGCGACGATCGAGTCGATTCGGGCGGGGCTCAACCCGAATCTGGTGCTGGCCGGCATCATTCTGACGATGTACGACGGCCGCACCAACCTGGCGCGGCAGATCGAACAGGAAATACGGTCTCACTTCGGTGAGTTGGTCTTTCAAACGGTAATACCCCGCAGCGTGCGCTTGGCCGAAGCGCCCAGTCACGGCATGCCGATCGTACTCTACGATATTCGTTCGACCGGCGCGGGGGCGTATCTGGATTTGAGTCGCGAACTGTTGCGGCGCTATCGCTTCAGCGCGCCGGCCCGTGACCAAGAGGCGACAACGACGACATGACGACCAAACGCAAAGGATTGGGCAAAGGATTCGGCGCGCTGGTCGACCCGAACCGCGGCCGCGAACTGGCCGCGCCGGCGGTGAAAAGCGAGTTGAGCGCGGGCGATTCCTTTTCCTGCCCGATCGACAAGATCGCGCCCAACCCGCACCAGCCGCGCACCCGGTTCGACCAGGAAGCCCTGGCCGCGTTGGCCCTGAGCGTCAAGCGCGACGGCATTCTGCAGCCGCTGGCGGTGCGGCGCGACGGCAAGCAGGGCGACCATTACGAATTGATCGCCGGCGAACGGCGGTTGCGCGCGGCCAAAAAGGCCGGGCTGAGCGAAGTGCCCTGCATCCTCATCGAAACCGACGAGGAAGGGCTGAGCCTGTTGGCGCTGGTCGAAAACCTGATGCGCGAGGACCTGAATGTCCTCGACGAGGCCGAAGCGTACCAGGAGTTGATCGACTCGTTCGACCTGACGCAGCAGCAGATCGCCGAACGCGTCGGCCGCAGCCGCGAGCACGTGGCCAACACCTTGCGGCTGCTCAAGCTGCCCGAAATGGTCCGCGCCTACATCGCCGGCGGCGAATTGAGCGCCGGGCACGGCCGGGCGATTCTGGCTCTGGACGACGATGTCGAGCGCATCGCCCTGGCGCAGGAAGTGCTGGCGCGGCAACTGAGCGTGCGCGAAACCGAAGCGCTGGTGAAAAAAACCGCGCGGGCGCTCAAGCAGCTTAAAGCGCACAAGCCGCCCAGGCACAAGGAGCACCCTTACGGGCACCTGGCCGATACGTTGCGCGAACGACTGGGCACGAAAGTGTCGCTGAAAGGCGGGAAACAAAAGGGTACGGTGGAGATCCATTACTTCTCGGAAGAGGAGTTGACGCGGATCATCGATTTGTTGACCTCATGACGCGATAAGTCATGCTCTTGACATTTTTGGCTGCATAAGTTACCGAAAAGCGGCCAATAAAATAGGGGTAAGGCTCATGCTGGGAAGGAAAGACCGAGAAGAGACCACCCACGAGCCGCAATTTGTGGCCGGGTCTCAGGCCAAGGAGGAAAAGAGGATGATCGACGATAAGGACTTGGGCGCCAAGCAGCCCAACACCTTCATCGGAAAAGGCAGTGAATTTGTCGGCAAACTGACGTTCGACGGGACCGTGCGCATCGACGGCAAAATCGACGGGGAAATTTTTTCCCGCGGCACGTTGGTCATCGGCCCCGGCGCGGATGTGGCCGCCAAAATCCAGGTGGATACCGTGATCATTTCCGGCACGGTGCGCGGCAACATCACTTCGGCCAAGAAGATCGAAATGCGGGCTCCGGGGAAATTGTACGGCAACATCAAAGCTCCGGTACTGATTATCGAGGAAGGCGTGATCTTCGAGGGCAATTGCAAGATGGAAAACATCGAAGCGCCCGAGAAGTCCACAGGCGAATTGCGCCTGCGTCAACCGGATAAAAAAGGCGCCGACGACAGCTCAGATTCGCACGACAGTTAGCGAGCGGCAAACGGCCGATCGCACGTGATGCAAAGTTAGCAGCCTCTCAAACGCGAAAGTTGGGCGAGCCGTGAGACTTACTACGACTATTCTACTTGTCTTGCTGTCTGTGATCGTTGTATCCGCAGCCTGGGCACAGGCTCCGGTAGAACCGGAAACCCAAACGCCGAACGAGGCTCCCGCGGGCGATGTCGCCGCCGCTCCGGACGCTGGCGCGCCCGTTGTGGAAGAAGCGCTCGCCGCTCCCGTCGCCGCCGAGGCCGAACATGCCGCGGCGGAAGAACACGACGAGGAACACGGCGGCGGCCATCACGGCGGCGTCCCGGGCAAAGTGCTGCCGTTGTGGACGGCCCTGCCGTTCGCGGGCATCCTGCTGTCCATCGCGTTGTTCCCGCTGCTGGCGCCGACCTTCTGGCATCATCATTTCGGCAAGGTCAGCGCGTTCTGGGCGCTGGTGTTCATCATTCCCTACCTGGTGAAGTTCCAGGGCGCGGGCATGTACGACATCCTGCACATCTACCTCATCGACTACATTCCCTTCATTATACTTCTGTGGGGATTGTTCACCGCCGCCGGCGGTCTGGTCGTGCGCGGCAAGCTGCGCGGCAGTCCCGGCGTCAATTTGATCCTGCTGTTGATCGGCACGCTGATGGCGAGTTGGGTGGGCACCACCGGCGCAAGCATGGTGATGATCCGCCCCGTCCTGCGCGCCAACGCCTGGCGGAAAAACAAGACGCATGTGATCGTCTTCTTCATCTTCCTGGTCTCCAACATCGGCGGCGCGCTGACGCCGTTGGGCGACCCGCCCTTGTTCCTGGGCTTCATCCACGGCGTGAAATTCTTTTGGACGATGAACTTGATTCTGCCGATGGGCTTCGTGTCCGCGCTGCTGCTGGCGATCTTTTACGTGCTGGACACCTATCACTACCGCAAGGAAACGCCGCCGAAAGACGACGGCGCGAAAGAGCCGTTGCGGGTCGACGGCCTGCACAACCTGCTGTTCTTCGCGGGCATCGTGGGCGGCGTGCTGTTCAGCGGTATGGCCAAGCTGGGCAGCTTCACCCTGGCCGGCGTGCACATGGATATCCAGAACCTCGTGCGCGACGGCGTCATTCTCTGCATGGGCGCGCTCAGCCTGCTGACCACCAAAAAGCAGTTGCGCGCCGACAACGAATTCTCCTGGGCCCCGATCCTCGAAGTGGCCTATCTGTTCGCGGGCATCTTCGCCACGATCATCCCCGCGCTGGCCATTCTCAAGGCGGGCACCGAGGGCGCGGCCGCGCCGCTGATCAACGCGGTGAACAAGCCGTGGCATTTCTTCTGGGTCGCCGGGGCGCTGTCGAGTTTCCTCGACAACGCGCCGACGTACCTGACCTTCTTCACCACGGCCATCGGCAAACTGTACCCGGCGGGCATCGAGGAAAAGGTCGCCGCGACCTACCTGATGGGCCACCTCAGCGAAGCGCAGATCGCGCAGGGCATCACCGACGGCTTCAAGTACCTGCTGGCGATCAGCGCGGGCTCGGTGTTCATGGGCGCGAACACCTACATCGGCAACGCGCCGAACTTCATGGTCAAGTCGATCGCCGAGGAAGCCGGCGTGAAGATGCCCAGCTTCTTCGGTTATATGTTCAAGTACTCGATCCCGATCCTGGTCGTGACCTTCATCATCACCACCTTTGTCTTCTTCGTGTAGGAGGGGATCCCGATGAAAACCTACGTGGAAATGATCATCGAGGGACCGGAAGAATACGCGCGCGGCTACGTGCGCGGATTCGTCGCGGCGCGCGGCAGTCACGCCGAAGTGATCTTCGACGATGAAGTGGGCATCGACGTGGACGACATCGTCCAGAAGATCAAAGGAGCGCTGGGCCTGTCGCGCAAGGTGGTTCACTCGATCGTCGACGCCGACACCGCCGCCTTGGTGCGCGAGGCGATCGGCAGCGCGCGGGATGTGCCGTTGAACGTCCGCTCCGAACGGACGATCGATCGCGCGCGGTTCGAGTACAAGTTCGAAATCTTCAATCGCGAGCAGGGCGAACTGGTCGTCAAAGCGTTCAAGAACCTGCCGACCGGCGTCGCGCTGATCGGCCACGACTTGCACGTCAAGGAAGACCCTTCCGCCCGCGGTCAGGAACTCTACAGTCCGGCGCATGAGTACAGCGTCACCGGCCACGGCGCCGCCGAGGGCCCGATCGACAAGATCATCTGGCTATACAAGGAACTCACCAGCGTCGAGCAGTTGACCGCGGAAAACATCACGCTCGCGTTCAAGGAAAACCAGGCGTAACGAAAGGATCGCAACCGATGGACAAAATGGCTCTGAGCTGGACGCTGGTCGCGCAGCTGCTGATGTTCCTGTCCGCGATGGGCATCCTCTCGCATTTCCTGTTCAAGCCGATGATGGCGGTGTTCGCCAAGCGGCGGGAAATGGCCGAGGGCCCGCGCGAACGGGCGGCGGCGATGGATGGCGAGGTGACCGCGGCCAAACAGACGGTCGAAACCGCCCTCGCCCAGGCGCGTGCCGAAGCCGGCAAGTTGCGCAACGCGCTGCTGAGCAAAGCCCAAAGCGATGAGCGGTCGGTCGTCGGCGCGGCGCGCGAACAGGCCGGGCGTTCCGTGGCGGCCGCGCGCGAGGACATCAACGGCGCCGTGCGGCGGGCCCGCGAACAACTGACCGTCGAAGCGGAAACGTTGGCCGAAGAACTGGCCAACAGCCTGCTCAAAGTTTGAGGGGGCGAGAATGAAACGAACGTTCACTTTCCTGTTCTTGCTCGGCGCCCTGACGCTCGCGGCGCCGGTGTGGGCCGCCGAGCACGGCGAATCGTTTTTGGCGGCGCACCACACGCTGGTCGAAGTCCTGGTCAGCGTCGTCAACTTCCTGATCTTCATCGGTCTCCTGATCAAATTCGCCAAAGCGCCGCTGCGCAAACAGTTCGACAACAACGCCAATGAATTCCAATCGCGCATGGCCGAAGCCAACCGGCTGCTGGCCGAGGTGCAGGACATCCACCGCGAATGGACCCAGCGCCGCGAACGGCTCGACGACGAAACCGCGCGCATCCAAGCCGACGCCCAGCGGCTGGCCGAGGCCCAGGCGAATGAAATCATCGCCAACGCCAAGCAAATGGCCCAGCGCCTGGTCGCCGACGCCGAGCAGACGGCCGTCAGCGAACTGGCCCTGGCCAAAGAAGACATCCGCCGCGAACTGGTCGACAAACTGATCGAGAACGCGGAAGAAAAGATCCGGGCGCGCCTGACGCCCTCCCATCAGCGGATGCTGATCGAGGACGCGATCAAGAAGCTGGAGGCGATCTCATGAGCGGGAGCGTTTTAGGTCGGCGCTACGCCGGCGCGCTGCTGGACATCGGGGTAAAGGACGCCAAGGCCGACGCGTACGGCGAACAGTTGGCGCAAGCTGCGGCCGTGCTGGGCGAACCGACGACGCTCAAGGTGCTGCTCAGCCCGCTGTACGCCCTGGACTTCAAGCACAAGCTGCTCGCCGACACGATCGCGCAGCTTCGTCCGGCGCCGGCGGTGGCCAATCTGTTGCGGCTGCTCTACGACAAACACCGCCTGGGCCTGCTGCCCGAGGTGGCGTCCAGCTACCGCGAACTGGTCGACGAACAGGCCGGCCGCCTGCAGGCGACGGTGACCAGCGCGGTCGATCTGGACGGGGCCAGCCTCGGCCGGTTGCGCGTGCTGTTGCAGAAAAAAGTGGGAAAAAAGGTGGAACTGACGCAGCAAACGGATCCCGCCGTCATCGGGGGATTGCGCATCAGCGTGGGATCCAAGGTCTACGACTCGACGATCGTCAACCACTTGGCGAAAATGCGTGAAGGTTTGAAACACATTTAGATCGAGGTTGTGTTCATGGAAATCAGAGCGGCAGAAATAAGCAAGATTATCGCGAAGCAGATTGCCGATTACGGCAAGGAGGTTGATGTCGCCGAGACCGGCGTTGTGCTGTCGGTCGGCGACGGCATCGCCCGTCTGCACGGTCTGGAAAACGTGATGGCCGGCGAGTTGCTCGAGTTCCCCCACGAGATCATGGGCATGGCGCTCAACCTCGAAGAGGACAACGTCGGCGCGGTCGTCTTCGGCGAAACCCACGAAATCAAAGAAGGCATGACCGTCAAGCGCACCGGGAAAATCGTGCAGGTTCCGGTGGGCAAGGCGGTGGCCGGCCGCGTGGTCAACGCGTTGGGGCAGCCGATCGACGGCAAAGGCCCGATCGCGGCCGAGGAAACGCGCAACGTGGAAATCAAGGCCCCCGGCATCGTCTATCGCCAGTCGGTTAAAGAGCCCTTGCAGACCGGCCTCAAGGCGATCGACTCGATGATCCCGATCGGCCGCGGCCAGCGCGAGTTGATCATCGGCGACCGCCAGACCGGCAAAACGGCGATCGCCATCGACACGATCATCAACCAGAAAGAAACCGACGTGTACTGCATCTACGTGGCCACCGGCCAGAAGATGTCGACCGTCGCCCAGGTCGTGGACCGCCTCGAAAAATTCGGCGCCATGGAATACACGACCGTCGTCGTCGCCTCGGCCTCCGACCCGGCCCCGATGCAGTTCCTCAGCCCCTACACCGGCTGCACCATGGGCGAGTTCTTCCGCGACAACGGCATGCACGCGGTCATCTTCTACGACGACTTGACCAAGCAGGCTGCGGCCTATCGCCAGCTCTCGTTGTTGCTGCGTCGTCCGCCGGGCCGCGAAGCGTTCCCCGGCGACGTCTTCTACCTGCACAGCCGGTTGCTCGAACGCGCCGCGAAAATGTCCGATTCGCGCGGCGGCGGCAGCCTGACCGCCCTGCCGATCATCGAGACGCAGGCCGGCGACATCTCGGCCTACATCCCGACGAACGTCATTTCGATCACCGACGGCCAGATCTTCCTGGAGACCGACCTGTTCTACAGCGGCATCCGGCCCGCCGTGAACGCCGGTCTGTCGGTCAGCCGCGTCGGCGGCAACGCGCAGATCAAGGCGATGAAGCAGGTCGCCGGCTCGCTACGCCTGGACCTGGCGCAGTATCGTGAAATGGCCGCCTTCGCCCAGTTCGGCTCCGACCTGGACAAAGCGACCCAGGCGCAGTTGGCCCGCGGCGAACGGCTGATGGAAATCCTCAAGCAGCCGCAGTACAAGCCGCTGCCCGTCGAGAAGCAGATCCTGATGATCTACGCCGGCGTCAACGGCCACCTCGACAAATACGCGGTGGACCAGATCGGCCGGTACGAGCAGGAGCTGTACCGCTTCTTCGCGGAGCGCTACCAGGGGCTGCTCGACAAGATCAAAACCAAGAAGACGATCTCCGACGACATCAAGGCGGACCTCAATAAGGCCTTTGCCGAATTCGACGAAGTCTTTACCGGATAAGTAAGGAGCGCACATGGCAACGCTGCGCGACATTCGCAAACGGATCAACAGCGTCAAAAACACGCATAAGATCACCAAGGCGATGAAGATGGTCGCGGCCGCCAAACTGCGCGGCGCCGAGGAGCGCTTGCGCGCCGGTCGGCCCTATGCGCAGATGCTCGACGAGATGATCGCGAATTTGTACCGCCGCACGGAAAGCGAAGGCTTCCCCCTGCTGGAGGGCAAGGATGCGGTGCAGAAAGTCGAGCTGGTCGTCGTGACCTCGGATCGCGGTTTGTGCGGCGCCTTCAACGGCAACATCCTGCGCTACGCCTGGCAGACCAAACGCAAGTGGTAAGAAC
>ERZ795059.897-NODE-897-length-35283-cov-15.794027_pt1 | contig 35283 bp, 26 predicted proteins | sample MGYA00375143_ERZ795059 | MGnify/ENA primary metagenome ERZ795059 (study PRJEB30188, sample SAMN05720168) | activated sludge metagenome | isolation source: Anaerobic digester | place: USA | collected 2015-01-07 ... | reverse complement strand
TCCGGGAGCGTTGTCATACTTCACGATAACGGGAGTTCCCGCAGCGGCTGTGGCGGGGACGGCGTTTGCGACGCCTGCCAATGACTTAATCGTGACGGCATACGACGCGCAGGACAACGTGAAGACGGATTACACGGGAACGATAGCGTTCACATCGACGGACGGGGCGGCGACGCTTCCTGCCAACTATCCGTTCTTAGTGGGAGACGCTGGAACGAAGACATTTGCCGGAAGCGCGTTCACGTTGAACACGACCGGAAACCAGACGATAACGATAACGGACGCAGTGGCTGTTATAAGTGAAGTCACAGGCAATATCAACGTTGCCGCAGGAGCGTTGTCTTACTTCACAATAACGGGAGCGCCTGCGACGACTTATGCCGGGATAGCCTTCACGAATCCGGTGACTGTCACAGCTTATGACGCGCAGGATAATATCAAGACGAACTACACAGGCGAAATTGAGTTCACTTCGCCTGAGGATGCGCTAGCGACGCTGCCCGCCAACTACACTTTCGTCGGCGGAGACAACGGAGCGAAGATATTTGCGGGAGCGGAGTTCATTTTGAGAACCACGCCGTCTGCCACCATAGTGGTGACGGATACGGCGACAAGTATCAATGAGGACACGGGCGGAATCATAGTGGTCAATCCGGGGACTCTCGGGGCTATAGAGATAACCGGCGCGCCCGCGACAATTAAGGCAGGAGAGGCATTCAGCGGAGACATAACAGTCACTGCGTACGACCTGATCGGCAATGTAAAGACCGACTATGTGGGAACTGTCACATTCACATCGTCCGACGCAGACGCCGAGATTCCCGCTGATTACACGTTTGTTCTAGGCGACGCAGGCGTAAAGGTGTTCGCCGCCGCTGATTTCAAACTATTCGCGGCGACATTGACGGCCACAATTACAGTAACGGACGAATTCGAGGAAGAATCCGGCTCGACTGGAAATATCGAAGTGACAGCTGACGCAGAACAGCTGAACCCGGTTAACCTCGCGTCTGTTGTCACTATTGCTTTTCCCGGAACGACAACATACGCAAACGACCTTGCACAGATAGTGCTTGAATATCCGACTACGGATCAGATCGATATACTCAAAATGCTTATCGCTGACGGTGTCACGACATATCCGGTTACTATCCACATCTTTGACAATTGGGGCAACCCGGTGCCGGGAGTTCAGGTTTACCTGATTAGGATTGACGGCGGAGCGGGCAGGGTAGTTGCTAGAGTAGCCGGAGAAGTGTCCGGATTCGATGTTCCCGCTGTTACTGATGAAACTGGCGCGGCAGTATTCAACTTGGTGTCGGACGAAGGCGGAGAATTCGAATTCGTGGTTAGATACCAGACTGAGGACGGCGATATCATCGGGCCGAATTCCTTCAGGATTTCGTTCCAGATTGCTGACACGCATGCGCCGACACTGACAGTGACGGAAAACGGGGATATAGAAGTATCGCTGGCTGACAACGATATCTTTGAAATCGGTCAGGATATCACACTTAACTTCTCAGTGTACGACGATCCGTCCGACACATCGGGGATAGATCTTGCGGCAATCAAGCTGTATGTTGACGGAACGGCAATTGTGAATGGCGCGCAGGAAAGCGCGAGAATAGCTCATAGAAGCGGAAATCAGGTTGTGCCCGGAGCTTCGAGTTGTGAATTCAATCCGGCAACCTTGGAAGGTGTGTGCGTATGGGATACCGACGGCGTTCCTGCGGCTGGCACCTATAACCTCACTCTGGAAGTGGCTGACAATCACGGCAACCTAGTGACGCGAACATTCGCGATACGGATGGTGGCTGCGGGCAGCTTCGTGTTCGACGAAGTGTATGCGATGCCGAACCCGATGGTTTTGCCCGGAACCGGCTCAAGCTTCACCTTCCAATCGTCCAGACCCGGTGTTGTCACAATAGAGGTTTATTCCAGCACGGGAAGGCTCGTATATACGACTACAGCCGCCTCCAGCGCAGGATTCAATCAGATTCCGTGGGATGGAAGAGCGATGGGCGGAGACTATGTGGCTGCCGGCGTGTACTTCTACAGGATTATCGGATCGTTCGGCGGAACTAATTTTGAGAGCAAGGGCAAGATAGCGGTGATTAAGTAATGGTTAATATAGAGAAGAGAGGTTTCCGACGGACGAATTCGGAGCCTAAAAGAAGAAAGGAGCAGCACAACGTGAGAGCCAAATCAGCAATTCTAATTGTTGTAGGGTTGTTCCTGTTGGGATCAACCATCGCAGCCAAAGCATCGGATCAGGTGGACTTCTTGATCAAGGGAGCTTCGGCGAGGCCCGGAGGAATGGGCCAAGCGTTCGTGGCAGTAACCGATGGGCCGGACTCGGTCTATTGGAACCCCGCCGGGTTGGGTATGGTAGATGTGGTCGGCTTCAACACCGTTCACTCATCATTGAATGAATGGGACATGAACACCGACATGCTAACTCTTTCGTTCCCGCTCGAATGGAAGCAGTCTGGCATGGGGTTGTCGTTCTACAGGTCTTCAATTAGCAGCATTCAAGCCGTTGAGATAAACAACGGCAGACCAGATCCCGGCGGGTTCGTCAACGAGACGGAAACGTCATTTCTTGCTGGCTATGGGATGAAGGCCCTAGATAATCTCTGGATAGGCGCCACCCTAAAGTACATGAGCATGAAACTGTTCACGTACAGCGAATCCGGAATAGGATTGGATCTCGGCGCTCTGTACAAGATTGACGACAACTGGACGCTAGGCCTGAACCTTCAGAATGCCGTGCCGGTAGAGTTGGGCGACGATCAGGTTCCGCTGAACGCGAAATTCGGCGTAGCTTACAAGTCTCCATGCAAAAAGCTTACTCTGGCAGGCGACATCGACACAAATGTGCTCGACGATGAAGTTTTCCATCTGGGAGCCGAATACTGGATTGTTCCGCAACTTGCGGTAAGACTAGGCTCGAACGATGGGAATCTCACGGCAGGCGTAGGACTTGCCAAGCTTGCAGGCGGCTGGTCGTTTGATTACGCTTATGACGACTCTGATCTCGGCGACACTCACAAGGTTTCCGTCGGATACGAATTCGGCCCGAAACAGCAGAAACCCAAGACGGAAAAGGCTGAGAAGCCCGCTTCGAAACCAGTAGAACCCGCGCCAGCGCCCAAAGCGCAGCCTGTAGCCGAACCCAAACCGGCTCCGGCTCCGGCAGCCCCGAAAGCCGAGCCTGTGAAAGTTCAGGAAGCCGGACCTGCAATGTTGGATATTTATGTTTTCCACGAAGGCGATGGCGTTCTGTCATTAAGCAGCATCGACTTTAAGATCGGGCAGTCCATAGCAGTTTATAAGAACAAGTCTAAAATCGCCGAAGCTTCTATCACCAATGTGGCGATGCTTTCCAGTTCGGCGAAAGTCACAAAATTGTTCGTAGATAAACTTCAGGACTATATGATCGGCGACAAGATAGCTCTAATCGAAAAGAAACAGGAAGCGGTAAAAGAACAGCCCGCGCCCGCGCCGGCTCCGGCCCCTAAGGTTGATACTGCTCCCGCGCCTAAAGCGCCTGAACCCGCTCCGGCTCCGAAACCTGCCCCCGCGCCCGCGCCGGCTCCGGCCCCTAAGGTCGAGCCTGCTCCCGCGCCGAAAGTTGAACCGGCCCCGGCTCCCAAGCCTGTACCGGTTCCCGAACCGGAAGCCAAGCTTGAAATGATTGACGCTTATTCTTTCCACGAAGGCGACGGAATGCTCTCCTTGAGCTACACCGAGCTGAAAGTCGGACAGAGCATACTTATCTTCAAGAACAAGAAGAAAGTTGCCGAAGCGAAAGTAACGGACGTCGGCATGCTTTCCAGTTCCGCCAAGATATCCACTCTATTTATCGACAAGATAGAGGAATATATGATTGGCAACAGGATAGCGATCAAGTAATTGTGCGACGGCATTTGGCGATCTCACGCTAAATAGAAACCATACGGGCGGCTGGAAGAAAAGCCGCCCGTTTTTATTTTAAACCGAATCCTAATCAAAGATTGTCGGATGAAAGCGATGGGTTTGGGTTGAATGAAAGAAAGCGGATTAATGTTGCTTCAACTTCATGAAATCAGACGCGAATGGCTGCGAATCCACTCGTGGGTTTTTTCAAAAACGATGTCTCGCTGGGCGTCGACAGGGGCGCAATGTCCTGAATTATCTAGCCACAGAATCTGTTTGTCAATGCTGGAAACAGAGTCATAAATATGTTGCGCGGTTTCCGGGCGGACAAGCTTGTCTTTCCTGCCTTGAACCGCCAGAAGGGGGCAAGTCACTTTCGGAAGACATTCTCTGACCACCGCTGAAAACTCAATGAGGCTCTCAAGGCAGTTCAATGGTATATAATCATAATCAACAATATACTTAGCTTGCTCTTTGTCGATAAAGTCATCGCCTATTTTAGGAAAGAAACGAATAAAGCGCTTGAAAAGAGGCAGCAAGAAAAGCTTCCAATCGTGAATCTCAGATGCAGCGGCCATGCAAATAGCGGAGGGAAGCTCGTGCCTAGAAGCTAGATAAAGAGTGAGAGCTCCGCCCATGGAGAGTCCGGCGACAAATACCTCGTCGCAGATTTCTCTCAGTTCGGCAAAACCTCGTTCCGCTGATTCAGCCCAGTCCCTCCACCCAGTCAAAGCCATTTCATCGGCTGTGGTTCCGTGTCCGGCCAGTTGTATTCCGCTCACTGTAATATCTCGTTCCGCCAAATAGTCGGCCAAGAAAATCATTTCAGCGGGAGAACTGGTAAACCCATGAATGAGCAGGCATCCGACTCTCCCGCGCCGTATAAGAAACGGTTCTGTGGCCAGCGGCGGGCATTTGTGCGGAAGAATTCCCATGATGATATCTCTCGCGCAATTAACTCCATTTATTCCTAGTTATCCTCAGACTTCTCGGGAGCGGAAAGCTTGTTCACAAGCGCGCTCATTGTCGCGCTGGAATGAGTGACTCGAGCGACGAAACCCAACTTGTCCCAGAAAGCGTGAGCTTCAGGGTTGTTGACCACATATCCGATGGTGATTTGTTCGATGTCACGCCGCGAAAGAAAGTTGAGAGCTGTTTTGACCAGCGATCGACCCAGTCCCCGGCATCGGCTGTTTTCTTCCACAAAAACCCAGTGTATGTGTCCGAAGCGCTCGGGATTACGGTACTCGTCTCGCGCCGCTTCCGCCATTATCATTCCGAGGATGCGGCCGTTTTCGTCTTCAGCGACCCCCATGTAGGAGGACTTGCTGCGCAGTCTGGCTTTCACTTCCAGAGGAGCTATCTCAAAGCCGCGTTGAGAGAATTTCCATATCTCCGGATCCCGGGCTTCAAGGTGCTTCTGCAGGGCTACTCGCATTTCGACAAGCGCTTCGAGATCGTTTTCAGAAGCTTCGCGCAATCTGGTTTTCATGGCAACCCGATCCGAAAAAGCAGATATCTTTCCTCAATCTATTTGAATTCCAATATGGTTCCATAGATATTGCTTCCGACTATCTGACCCCATATCCAACTCCAGTCGAAACCGTCGATGTCGGAACTGTAATTCAGCAGATAGTACTTATTGTCGTCAATTTTTACTATGCCCGAGAACGCTGTGTCTCCTCGTGACGGGAAGTCCAACACAGGGACAAGCTCGAGTTTTTCCTTGTCAAGGCGGTACAGCGCGGTGCGCTTGCGGGAAAGGGAATATCTGACAAGGTAATACTTAGAGCGTAGAGATTCCGGCACGATGGTTGATTCCCGGTTGTATTTGCCGTCGACATTTCTTCTCGCCACCACATAAAAATCCTTCCCATGTCTGAACATGAGAGAGGAATCATATTTGAAAAGAGTGAATTTGCAGTTCCACGCGGTCAGGTTGTCTCTTGGGGCGGAGCAAACTTGCCCCCCCTTCATCTCCATTCGGACTGTCGCGTACAAAGTTCCATCCTCGTCAAACTCGAACTCGCCTTCTTCGGCGCTAGCCTCGGCGGTCACTTTTTTGCCATCAACCGGCGCGTAATTCAAGCCGTCGTCCGATACAAGCAATTGCAAAGAGCCTTCCCGATGCTCGTCTGAATAAAGTCCGACTCCGTAATAAACGCTCATGTAAGCTTTGCCGCCGCGCTCTTTAACTCGCCACACGACATATCCCGGCTCGTAAAACGGTTTCGGCTGAGACCATTCGCCTTCCGCCGAGCGCTCGGATACATACATGCTCTGAGGAGCGAATGACAAAGGATTCCCTCCGCCTTGAAAAAAGTAGAAAAACAACTTGTCCTTGAAAGCCAAGAACCTCGGCTCCCTCAAGTCGCTTCCCATCTTGAACTCGGTTTCATACTGCCAAGATGAGAGGTCGGAAGAGCTTAATAGATAGATTGTGGTTTTTGGAGACGCGAAGTGGGTAGGGGCGGAGCGGAAAGCGAAATAGTATTTATCCTTGAATTTTGTGATATCGAGATTGTTGTTCGATTTGGAAAGAGCCAAGTTTGAAGGAAGCTTATCTGACGGAACCACTTTCTCCAAAGGGGAAAAAGAAACGCGCGCTGCGGCGGATTCATCGAACTCGACCGGAGCTTTTGCTATTTGAAGATAAGCTGCGCAGGCCGCAAGCGCGAACAACGCCATGAAGATCAAGCTAAAAACCAATCTAAAAAGAGAAGCAAGACAACAACAAGAGCCTTTTTTTCCAAACATTGCAGAGTCCTTCCTATGCGCAAGTGAACCTCGCGTTGTGGCAATATGATATTCCAAACGGCGCGCGCGTGTCAAAGCCGAATGTGCTGTTTGAATTGTTTATACTTTGCTTATTTCTTTTTTCTGCGTTTATCGCTCATTCAGCCGCTTTTCTTCGGGCTTTAGATTTGGCCAAGAAGTTCTCCACCAGAGAATACAGCGCGGGAATAAAGAAAAGAGTCAACATCGAACCGACAAGAAGTCCGCCGATAACCACTCTGCCCAGAGGCGCTTGCATCTCCGAGCCGGCGCCTAATCCTAGAGACATTGGTATCAGAGCGAGAGCAGTTGTAAGAGTCGTCATCAGGATAGGCCGGAGTCGCAATTTGCCTGTTTGAACAATAGCCTCGTCCAGCGTCATGCCTTCACGCCTCAGTCTATTAATGAAATCAATGTATACAATGGCATTGTTCACAATGATGCCTGCCAGCATTATTATTCCGAGGTATGCCATAAGGCTGAGATTTGTTCCCGTTATGAATAATGCAAGCATTACACCGAGAGCGCCCAGAGGCACTGTGAACATAATCAAAAGAGGATGCAACAAGGATTCGAATTGAGTCGCCATCACCATATAGACCAGAGCAATCGCCAAAATGAAGGCGAGCATCATGCTTTTGAAAGCTTCCCTTCGTTCCGTTTCCTCTCCGACGAAATCGATTGAGAAGCCTGAAGGAATATCGAGTTTCCTGATTTTGGCCATAATCTCATTGTTAACTGAACCCATAGGAACGTCGCCTGTGTACGAGCCTGAAACCGAGGTGTATCTTTCCTGATCCACTCGTTGAATCTGAGCCGGGCCGGAATCCATGCTTTGTTTGACTATGCCTCTGAGGGGAACGGGGGCGCTTACGCCGGGCGCTGTGACGAGGATATTGCCGATGTCTTCCACTCCACGTCTGTCCTCGGGGCGAAGCCGGACTCTTACGTCGATTTCGTCTCCTTCGCGTCTCAGTTGAGTCGCAACCGACCCGTCTAAGCAGGTTCTCACAGTATCGCCTACGGCAGCGGGGCTTAGGCCCAGCGCGCCCGCTTTCTCTCTGTCCACAACAATGTTCATCTCAGGGCTTCCGGGAGTTCGGGACACTCTCGAATTGGCCGCGCCCGGAGTCTCGTCGACAATTTTTGCCACCATTTGCGCTAGTCTGTCCCCGGCGTCAAGATCGTGTCCTCGTATGTTCAACTCGAGTCTGCTTTCCTGCCCGCCGCCCATTATCCGCTGCATTATCGATCCGGACTCCTGCACCCAAACTCTGCCCGAAGCCACAGCCGTCAGCTTTTCCCTCAGGTCATTCGCAATCTCTGTCGTCGTTCGGTCTCTTTCATTCTTAGGAACAAGCATGATTCTAAAGGAACCGGAGTTAGAGCCTGAACCGCCGGGAGCTCCCGGCATTCCGCCTCCGCCGGAGCCTACCTGAGCGTACATGTTCGTCAGTTCAGGAGTTTCAGCAATGATTTTTTCTAGCTTAGTCATTTCTCGAGATGAGACCTCAAGTTTTGTGCCGACAGGCAGTTCGAAACTGGCGCTTATCTGTCCTTCATCAACTTGGGGGATATATTCGCTCCCGATCCGGCTTTTCAGAACGAACGCTCCGCCTGCGAAAATGGCGACGATTATAAATATCACGGCAATTCTATATTTGAATACCCCCTTCAGCGCTTTTCCATATAATCCGTAAATCCCCTTGTCAGCGGCGCTTGTCTGCGAGCTTTCCAAACGGACTTTCAGGAATCTGGAGGCAAGCATAGGCACAAGAGTGAGAGAAACCACAAGCGACGCAAGAAGCGAAACAACGACAGTAACGCCCAATTCCTTGAAAAAGATTCCGCTCATCCCACCTACGAAAACAAGAGGCGCGAACACGCAAACCGTCGTAAACGTTGACGCCGACACCGCCGACGCCACTTCGGCGGAACCTTTTATAGCCGCCTCGAACCTGCCCATTCCTTCCGCTCTGTGCCTGTAAATGTTTTCGAGGACGACCACTGAGTTGTCCACCATCATGCCTACGCCCAGAGCAAGCCCGCCGAGCGACATGATGTTGATGGTCAAACCGCTGAAATACAGCAAAATGAACGCGCTTATAAGAGAGAAGGGGATAGCGGTGAAGATTATCAGCGTTGAACGAACGTTTCTCAAAAAAAACAGAAGTATTAACAGCGCGATCACGCCGCCGACAAGGCCTGAAACCCTCAACTGGAAAATCGAATCCTTGACTGTCTGAGATGTGTCGAACATCACCCGGATGTCCGATCCTTCCGGCAGCATCGGCTTAACCCGTTCTATCTTTGCGCGAACATTGTCCGCCACCTTCACCGTGTTCTCGCCCGACTGTTTTCTGATGGTCATTAACACGCCTTGGCGTCCCATGAGTCGGGTGTCCGAGCGTTTTTCCACCACGCTTTCATAAACGTTCGCGACATCTCTAACATAGACCGGAGCCGCTCCTTTGTTAGACACAATCACATTGCCGATGTCGTGGACATCCAAGAACTCGCCTTTGCCACGAACAAGAAACTCGCTGTCGCCTTCCTCCACATATCCGCCGGGAACATCCCGGTTCTCTCTTTTTATTGCGGCGACCACAGTGTCGACAGGCAACCCGAGAGAAGCCAGTCTTGCTGCGTTGACGTCTACCTTAATCTCCCTAGTTTCCCCTCCGGATACATCGACCGCGGCAACGCCGGGTATCTGCTCGAACCGGTATCTCAATTCGTTTTCAACATATTCTTTGAGGTCGACTGCCGACATGTCGCCGGTCACAGTAAGCGTCATTACCGGAATCATTGATGTGTCGAACTTGAACACCGTCGGCTCGTCCGCGTCATCAGGCAATACTCTTTTCGCCTGTCCGACTTTGTCTCTGACGTCGTTCATCGCCGCGTCCATGTTCGTTCCCCAAGCGAACTCTATCCTCACGCTCGAAGAGCCTTCTTTCGATGTCGACGACACCTTGGTGACATTATTGATGGTGGACATCGCCCGTTCCATCGGCTCTGTAATGAGACGTTCGATTTCCTGCGGGCCAGCTCCGCTGTAACTCGTGTTCACCGATATCATGTTTCGTTCGATATTGGGAAGAAAGTCTATCGGCAGCCGGGGAAGGCTGACCATACCCAGCGCCATCACAGCCATAATGCACATCAGGGTGGCGACTGGGCGGCGGACGCATTTTTCATATATGCTCATCTATTCCCTCTCCCTCCGGCGGAGGTTCCCGCCACCACAACCACATCTCCCTCCGACAGCCCGGACAGGATTTCAACCGACTCCGAGGTTTTTATCCCCGTCTGAACTTCGCGTCTTTCTGGCTCTCCTGCGGTTTTCAGCATTACATAAGTGGCGCCGGCGTCCGATTTCAGAGCGCCCGCAGGAAGCGTGAGAGCTTGTTCCTTATGAGCCACAGTCAGCCTGACTCTTGCCGTCATCCCCGTTCTCAAGTCGCCGGATTTGTTTGGCAGAATAATCTCAATCGCGGCCGTTCTGCTGTTTCTGTCTATGGATGGAGAAACCCTTTTCACTTTAGCGGAGAAGGAGCGGCCCGGCCATGCGTCCACTGTGACTTCCGCTTCCGCGCCTATCTTAATCCACGGCACATCCTCTTCGACAGCGTTAATAACGACTTTGGCCTCTGAATCGTCTATGAGCCGAAGGATCGCGCTGGAAGGCGACACGTAAGCGCCATTGTCCAGATATCTTTCCGCGACAACCCCTGAGAACGGAGCGCGAATCGCGGTGTCGTTCAGACGCGACTGAGCTGTTTTCAACTGCGCCGTCGCTTGATCCAATTGAGCGCGCGCCGCGTCCACAGACGCCTTGTGCTGTTTGCGCGTAGACTGCGCGCTTTCAAGCTCGCGCTGCGAAATATATCCTTTCGAGTAGAGAGATTCCGCCCTCGCCGCCTCGTTGCCGACTTGTTCGAGCGCGGCTTCGGCTCTGGCGAGAGCGAACTCCGCCGCCGCGATTCCGGCTCGCGCCTGTTCCGCTTGCGCCTTAAGCTCCTCATTGTCTATTCTGCAAAGCTCCTGTCCGGCGGCGACTCTGCTGCCTATGTCCACTTTCAAATTTGCCAGCCATCCCGACGCCGTTCCGCGCGCTTCCACTGAATACGCCGGAGCGACTTCGCCGATGTATTCTCTTTTGAGGCTTATCTGTCGGATCTCGACGGTCGCGGTTTTCAGTTGCCCCGCGCCGCCGGGCCCTCCCGGCTTATTTTGCGCCGCCGCGGCGGATGGCGCTCCCGCAGACTCGTTAGCCGGCGTGCTTTTCTTGGAACACCCCGTCGCGCACATCGTTCCCACCGCAACCAGCATCGCCGCAATCTTGGTTTTCATCGTCATTCTCATTTTATTGTCCTCTGCTTTTCTATGGTTCGGCGCGCATCGCCGGATTACTCGATATCCACTCCTCTGCTTTCCGCCAGAGAGCCGAGCGTGTGCAAATATGCCGCGGCTGCCTCCCTGAAATCAATCAAAGCTCTCAGTTCATTCAATTTCGCCGAGAAAAGATCGTTCTGATATTCCAATACGTCCTGAGTCACGGCCATGCCCAGAGTATGTTTTTCCTCTTCCTCGGCAAGTTTTTTTTCAGAGAAGCGCGTTGCGGCGCGGGCGGCGTCTATCTTCTTGGCGGCGGTGACAAGCGCAATCTCTGCCCTTGCAATTTCCACAGCCGCGCGTTGCGCCGTCTTTTCATATTCGAGCCGGGCCGACGCTTCATTGTTCTCGCTCTGAGCCAGACGCGCTTTGGCGTAACGCATGCCTACAGGGAAATCCACAGTAAATCCCGCCTGCGCGGATGGATGTCTAGCGTCTATAATGTCTCTTGCCGCCCCTCCCGCACCGTTGTCCATCCCGTCAAGACTTGTCTGAAACTCGAAACTGAAACCGCGTTTAGCGCTGTTTTTTGCCGCTGACGTCTCAATTATTCGAGCGTCAACATTTTTTGCGGCAGCAACAACGTCAGGTCTGGACGCGAGCGCTTTCTCATAAGCGGAGTCGAACGGATACGGCGAAAAAGACACCTCGGCCGTCAGAGCGTCCGACGCAGTTATTTTTGCTCCCCATAATTCGTCTCCGGGAGAGATATTCATGATTGTTTTCAATTCGAGGGCGGCGTTTTCCAACGCGCCTTCCGCCGCTATTGTTTCCAACTCTCTGGCGGCGGTCTGAGCTTCGACCAGAACAATGTGCGATGCGGGCAAAGCCCCCGCGTCGGCCATGTCGCGCGTTCGTTTCAGCGTCTTTTCTGCAAGCGCCAGAGCCTCTTTTCTTGTGTCAAAACTCCGCTCCGCGTACGCAAGCTCCCAGTATGCTTTCTCAACGCCGTAAATAACTTCCAGCAGCTTCGATTTAAGTTGATGTCCGGAGATTTCGCTGTTCAGAAGAGACACTCGAAGACGCGATTCATTAAACTCGCGCCCGGAGCCTCTGCCTAGAGGGCGGGTATATTTGAAAGTCAAGTTTGATGAATCTGCGGGATTTATTCCAGAACCTCCCTGCCTCGTGTCGGTCCGGGAATGAGAAGCGGTCAGCGAATAGGAGTCTCCTCTGCGCGTCTTGGCCCCGTATGCAGACTGAGCGGTGAAAGTCGACCGCTTCACTCCGTCAAGAAAACTGGCCGTGGGCCGATTGGCGTCGCCGAGCGTGAAACCGGATGAAAACGCCGCGTCAAATTCACTGTCTTCAATCGTGACATTCAGCAGCGCGTTGTCCGCGCTGATCCTTCTGGCAGATATGTCCGGGTTTGTCTCGAGAGATGTCAGTATGCATTCGGCCAAAGAAACTGCTCGCGCTCTGCTCTCAGTCGCATTTGCGGAATGACTGAGTCCCGCAATTAAACAAAAAATACTTGCCATCCCAGTGAGTTTGAATAAATTTATGGATCGTCTGTGGTTCATTTAAATACCTCGGTTTGATTAAACTTAAGACTGTAATTATAATTTCTATAAAAACCTCATTGAATTTTTAGACAATTAATTGATGACAAAGTTAATAACAGACCAACAATATAATTGTTCCGGAAAAGTGAACAAGAAATTACTCGCAACAACCGGAAAGCGAGCGGCATTCAGAATGAGTCAGGATTTTCGCCAGAAAGCTCCGATTCCGTCGATGTCGACAATGTTTTCTTCGATGCTGTGCCGCTTTCTGTAGTCATGCACGGCGGCGCGGCAACCTTCCAACGCGTAATCGTCAATGATTAAAAAACCGCCTTTGGAAAGTTTGGGGTACATCGGTTCTAGGACGTCCATAGTCGAGCCGTACATATCTCCATCCGCACGCAGAAGAGCCAGCTTTTCAATCGGGGCGGACGGCATCGTGTCTGAAAACCATCCCTTGAGAAATTTTATGTTATCGTCAAACAGGCCGTATCTTTCAAAATTTCCTCTGACTTCTTCCAGAGAGACCCTCAGGTTGTCGAATGTCCAATGCATGTCTCCCTTGTCTTTGGGATATTTTTCCACATCCGGTTTAGGCAGTCCTTCAAAAGAGTCAGCGACCCAGATAGTCCGGTCGCGTCCTCCGTAAACCACAAGAGCCGCTTTCATAAAGATTGAAGCTCCGCCGCGCCAGACGCCTGTTTCCAGAAAATCTCCGGGTATCCCGTCCTTCAAAATCTGTTTTACGCAAAATGAAATATTGTCGAGCCTCTTTAGTCCGACCATGGTTTCCGCGTCGCTCGGCCAATCCCTTCCTCCCTCTCTCGCCTCAGCGTCAATCTTGACCCTTCGCACAATTTGCATTCCGCGTTTTGTCAGATACTTTCCCAACTTCGGATTCAACACTTTTCCGACGTCTCCCGGAAGAAGCTTCGCCGGCTCGTAATTGTATTCGCTGAACAAAAGCCTTGTCAGACAACCCTTAAGCAATTCAAGGTACATTTCGGCGGGATCGCAATTGATTTCGACGGATTGATTCATATTCGCTCTTTCTTTTTTTAAAAATCAATATATTCCAAACCGCAGGATAAAGCAATATCGGCGAGTCGCTTGCCGTCAGAGCTAATTTGCGAGATTTGCGCAAGGTTCCGAATCGTTTTCAATCCCGATGGTTTTTGACTATTGATTGGTATAAAATTCCGGAATGTCAAACACATGACTGGCGGAACCATAATGGAAAAAATAAAATCTAAGTTTGCTAGCTACAGGATTCGCAGCTTTTCCATTCTGTGGATAGTGTACGCCGGGTTTTATCTGACTCGTAAAAACCTATCGGTGTGCAAAACATCTCTGATAGACGACTATGGATTGACAGTCGCGGAACTAGGCTGGATAGAGGGGGCGTATCTGGCTCTCTACGCGGTCGGTCAGTTTCTCAACGGGATATTGGGAGACAGGCTTGGCGCGCGGGTTATGCTGTCTATCGGCATGATAAGTTCGGCCGCAATGAGCCTGTTGTTCGGTTTTGTGCCGGCTTTTATCATGCTGGTTCTGCTGTGGGGAATAAACGGTTACGTCCAGTCGAGCGGATGGTCGAACTGCGTGAAATCCATGACCCAGTGGTTTGCCACCCGAGAGCGCGGCACCATAATGGGTTTCTACAGCACATGCTATCAGATAGGGAGTTTCGGAGCCGGTTTCATTGCCACTTACTGCCTTGGCCGGTGGGGACTGAAATCAGCCTTCGCATTCCCCGCGTTCCTCCTGCTTGCTATCGCCATCATTTACATATTGTTCCATAAGGACACTCCGGAACAGTTGGGGTTGCCCTCCGCCGAACAGCAGTACGGCGACGACAAGGGACGCGAAGCAGAAAAGATAGAATGCGCGGCTGCGGATAAAAGAGCCGAAACCGGAGCGGCGGACAGCAGTGTAATTCGAGAAGTTCTTTCACATCACATGGTATGGCTTATGGGAATATCGTATTTCTGCCTGAAGTTCATACGGTACGCGCTGCTAGGCTGGCTGCCTTTCTACATGACCCGACAACTGGGTTATGACCCGATAAAGTCCGGATACATGGCGAATCTCCCTGAGATCGCCGGTTTTCTAGGAGCGATAAGCGCGGGGTATGTTTCGGACAAGCTGATGCAATCGCGCCGCGCTCCAGTGTGCGCTATTATGTTTATGGGCTTAGTCCTTGCCTGTGTCGTTCAAACAAAGTTAACCTCAATGGGAATAGTTCCGATGATACTCGGAGCGTCTGTGATTTTCTTTATGATATACGGTCCGGACTCCATCATGACGGGAGCGGCCGCGATGGATTTCGGCTCTCGGAAAGGCGCGGCAACCGCTGCGGGCTTCATCAACGGCTGCGGTTCGATCGGAGCAGCAATCCAAGCGCCGCTCCTCGGTTATCTGGCCGGAGTGTACGGGACGCAATATTTCTTCCATATTTTCGCTCCGCTGGCCGTCGTTCCGTTCTTTCTGATGCTGTCCCAATGGAACGTAAAAGCGAAGGCGTGAGAGAGCAAGAAAGCATAAAATCTGCAAACTGCCAAAGAGGATGAACCCGAAATCAAAAGCCGCGTTGACACTTAAAATGGAAAACGCTATAAATATAAAGCTGTTTTGCCTTCTGGAGAGGTGGCCGAGAGGCTGAAGGCGTCGGTCTCGAAAACCGATTTGGCGCTTGCGTCAACGTGGGTTCGAATCCCACCCTCTCCGTGTTTTTCACCAAAGAATTTTTGCGCGGAAATATCTTCGTGGTTATCGCGTTTTTTTGATTTACTGCGTTTGCGGCGACTGTTTTTTGCGCCGTTGTCTTCTCCGCACCCGCCGTCATTTCCACAGTCATCCGGACCCGGCGCGAGGAATCTGTCCGGGTCAAAACCGGTCGGGATGCCGTAGTGTATTTCGTACCATTCCGGGTCAATGACGATCTTGTTGATGAAAGTGTTCACGAGTTCTTTCCGCTTGGCGAACGGCAGCGTGTCGAACATTTCTCTCAGCTTGTCGAAGTCGATGTCCAGTATCGCATCGTCAAACTGGTTGTCTTCCACCTGGCATGCAAGGATCGTCGCTTTCATGTCTGAAATCTGGAACTCGAGTTCCTTGATGCTTCCCTGATGTTTTTCCACCTGTGCGGACAATTTCTCCGGGTCCAGATTGCCCTCCTCGAATGCTTTGTAGTATTTCTGAAGCGCTGTTTCGACTTGTTCTTTCTCCCGCTGGAGCGCCGCAATCTCACGTTTTTTCTCGGTGGCCATTGCTTTGACTTCCTCGGCGCGTTTCTCGCGTTTCTTTTTCAAGTTCGCTTTGGACAGAATCTTTTCAAAAAACTTGTTGACGACCAATTTATCAAAGTCGTCCCGATCCAGATTGATGTTATCCCGTTTTTTCGCGTAGCTCCCGCGCGATGAACACACGTAGCTCGTCCACACGTATTCTTTTCCGTTCTGCTTTTTTCTGGAGGTAAATCCGTGATAATGATTCCCACAGACGTTGCACTTGATCAGACCGCCCAGAAGATATTGCGACCGCTGGGATTGCGCTTTGGATTTATCCGATTCTGACAGTCTTATCTGAACCCGGTTGAATATTTCCACCGGCACAATCGGGTCAACCGCGCCATCGAGCCTGACCCACTCATCCGGGTCTTTCGTCTCGAATGAGCCGTGATAGCGCCCGTTTCTTTTCTCCTCTTTGTTGTAGACAACGTTTCCGATGTAGATTTCGTTTCGAAGCATTCTTGAAAAAGAGGATGACCGCCACGGAAGCCCACGTATCGTGGTTATTCCTTTCTCATTCAAAAATGCAGTGAGCTTTTTGAATCCCAGCCCCTCGGCGTACATTTCGAAGATTTTCCGGGCGATGGGCGCGGTCTTCGGGTCCGGCTCCCATTTTACCCGCTTGCAGCCGTTGTCTTGTATCTCGGCCCTGCGCAATCCGAATGGCGGGGGCCCGCCCGTGGAGTATCCTTTGCGGGCCAGATGTTTTTTGCTGCGCTCCACATCCTTGACGTACTCGAGCCGCGAGAATTCCGCGACCGCCCTCAAGATTTCAATGATCAATTTGCCGAGCGCATCGTCCGCGTCGAAAGGCTCCTTGTGGTAAAAGATGGATACGCCGCGCTCTTTGAGTTTTTCGGTCGCAATGTAGGATTCCATTGTATTGCGCCCGAACCGGGACACCGACCAGGTCAACACGAGATCGAACGGCGGCGGCTTGATCTGCGTGTCGCGCATCATCTCCTGAAACGCCGGTCTGTTGAACGTCCCGCCGGAGATGGTGTCGCTGTAAACCTTGTAAACGGTTTTTCCGCGCTTTTCCGCCTCGTGCCGCAGGGTGTCGACCTGAGATTCGAGCGAGAGACCGACATCGGCCTGCATCTGCGTGCTGACGCGCACGTAGATGGCGCAGGGTCTGTTTTTCTTGTCAAGACGGCTCATTTACCCCCCCTCCTTTTCATTCAAAAGTCACCTGAGGTTAGAGCCGTTATTCCCTGTTGTAAAGCCATTTTTTGACGATTCCCATGCATGTTTTTCACTCGATTTTTCTCCGTTCGAATCGCCCGCGTCCGCACCGGGTTTTTCCTTCGGGATGACCTCGATCCGGTAAACGCCGTCCGAAAAAAAGTAGTTCAATTTCTCCTGGATGTAATCGAAATCTTCCATAACGCCGCGCACATCCTTTTCTTTTGCATGTCCAGGCGAGATTGCTCATTTCTTTGCCTGTGCGCCGGGTTACTTACCGGAAAAATCTGAAAACGGACAAAAAAATCTAAAAAAAATCGGCTTGCGCTGAAAAAGCCTTTTACAAAGCCACTTTTTTTTTGTCAATTTTTTTTGTGCGAAGGGGATTGACTACTGAACATTTGTTAGGTATAATCGGATCAAACTTAAGATTTCCCCGCGGGTTCCCCTGTAGGACCGTCTCCCACGGCCCGTGAACCACCCCACTTCCCCGCCGGGACGACCGCGATTCCAAGGTAGGCATCCCCGCCACCGGAAGACCGGCGACCGGCACAAGAATCCAAAGAAAGTGGGGTGATCACATGGATTGGGTCGGGACGGCATTTACCCTCTCAGGACTCTGGCTCATCGGAAACAGAAACAGGACGGGATTTCTCGTCGGCATCGTCGGATGCATTTTCTGGGCTGTCTTCGGTATGGAGCGATCCATCCTGAGCATCACGGTCGTCAATGTCATTTTCATCTTTGTTAACGCCCGGGGCTGGCTCCGCTGGTCGGGCGAACGTGTCACACCCGACGCGTAAAATTAGAAGAAAGAAAGAGAAGGAGATGATTCCAATGAGGACAGGAGAACTTATCAGATACGGCATCCCGTCGAGGATAGTTGATGTCTGGGAAGAGACCGGGTTGACCACACTGCTTCCCGTGCAGGCGAAGGCGGTGAAAGATTTCGGGTTGTTCGAATCGGGGAACCTGATTGTCTCCGCCCCGACATCCTCGGGCAAGACATTCATCGGCGAGATGGCCGCCGTAAAGTTTGCGATGGAAACGAAAAAAGCGATTTACTGTGTGCCGCTCAAGGCGCTGGCGGAGGAGAAATACCTCGAGTTCAGAAGGAAGTACGAAAAATGCGGTCTCGGCATCGCCATATCAACGCGCGACCGGCGGGAGCATGACGAGGCCATCAACTCGGGCGATTTCAGCATCGCCATCGTGGTTTACGAAAAGCTCCAGCAGTTAATCACGCAGAATCTCGGAGTGCTCGATGACATCGGGATTATCATCATAGACGAGCTCCAGATGCTTTCCGACGACTCGAGGGGCGCCGAACTCGAACTGCTGCTGACCAAGCTCAAAATGTATCCCGGAAAATACAAGATACTGGGGCTATCGGCGGTGCTGAAAAATTGCCATGTGATCCCTGACTGGCTTGGAGCGAAGTTTCTCGAATTCTTTCAACGACCGGTCGAACTGCGGCGCGGGATACTTTATAAAGGAACATTCCATTATGAAGAGCACAACACGGGCAGCTCGGGCGAGGAGGAACTGCTGAACGCCGAGGGCGATTTCCTTGACGTGATCATGGCGAACGCCGCGCATCTCGCGGCGCGCGGAGAACAATGCCTCGTTTTTCTGAAAGACAAGAATTCCACGCGATGCGCCGCTTCCACACTCGCCGAGAAAATGAAGATTCCCGCGGCGCAGAAGGCAATCGAGGAGTTGTCCCACATCGAGGACACCTCTTCGAAGTTCCAGCTCATTGAATGCCTTGAAAAAGGCGTCGCGTTCCACAACGCGGACATGAACATCGAGGAGCGGGAAGTCGTGGAACGCCATTTCCGCGCCGGGAACATCATGGCGCTGTGTTCGACCTCGACGCTCGCCATGGGGGTCAACCTGCCCGCGCGGAACGTTTTTCTGGAGACGAACAAGTGGTACACCAACCGCAGGGTCAACCGACCCTACACGTCCCACATAACAAAAAGCGAGTTCGACAACATGGGGGGCCGCGCGGGCCGGTATTCCATTGAAAACCAGTTCGGACGCGCCATCATAGTGGCCGACACGGAATTCGAATACCTGGCGTGGAGGCGGAAATATATAGAGGGGGAAATCGAGGAGCTTGAGACGCGCCTGTTCGACAGCGACCTCGGCACCATCGTCCTTAATCTTGTCGCGAGCGGAATATGCCGTGATGTCGGCGAAGTGAAGGATTTCATAAAGAATTCCCTGAGTTGGTTCAAGGATTCCGGCAAGAAGAACATCCCCGCTGATGAGTTCGATGCGAAAATCATGAATGAGATCGAGCGGTGCATGAAGCACGGGCTGTTCGAGCCGGACGGCGATGGAATCGTCGCAAGCAAGATGGGACTCGCCTGTGCCGCCAAGGGCATATCGCTCGATTCCTCACTGATGCTCATCACGTGGCTGCGACACATCAAAGACAGGCCCGCCGGTGATCTTGAGACACTTTACGCGGCGGCGAGAACTCCGGACGCTCGGGATTACCACATGAACATGTCCACTCAGGAATACCGCGAAACGCCGTACCATTCAATGCTCGAGCGTGATCTCGACCCGGCGGCGCGGAAGCTGTTCTCAAAGGTTTTCGACGATCCCCTGACAAGAACGTATGAGAGGATCAAGATGATGAAGGTCGCGCTCGTAATGAACGAGTGGATAACGGACACGCCTCTCGTCGACATCGAGAGCGGGTTTAACACCTGGTCGGGCACGATCCAGCGGGTGGCCGAGGGAATGAGCTGGATTGTGGATGCCGTCGCCGGGATAGCCGCGGCCATGGTGATGGGCGACACCCGCGTGAAGCAGTTCGAGCGGCTCTCCAAACGGCTGCTGCACGGCATCGATGCAAAAGGGATTCCGCTCGCGAGCCTCCATGTAAAGGGATTGACAAGACACCAGATCACAAAACTGCTCGCCGCGGGAATTGCGAACGTGGAATCCCTAAAGACAATTTCCCAGGATGATCTTGCAAAGATAATCCCCGCACGGCTAGCGCGTCGTGTTCTGCGTAAGATCGGCATGATGGAATCCGTAAAGACAAAAACCAGAGCAGCCCAGAAGGATCATAAGGCGCGGGTTCCCACCGCCCGGAAATCGCCGGAGCCCGGGCACACCGATAAACGACCCGCAAAGAAATCGTCCTTCAGATGCGCAGACAAATTGCACTTCGACGGACGCGCGGACAAGAGGCGCACTTACATCCTCCTGAACGGAAAAGAAATAAGCGTTCCGAACCGGGAGTTTGAAATACTTCTTCATTTCGCGGTCCAGTTGAAAAAGGACGGCGAAGGCTGGGTTCATGGAGAAAAATTCGCGCCGGACAGCGTATGGCAGAATGTCTCGCGTCTGCGCAAAGGGCTGAAGCCATACCTTCTCGATGAGAATTCCGATTTCATTGAAAACAACGGGGGCGGCGCGTACAGGCTGTCCATCCCGCCCGGTAACGTGACGTTCGACTCCGACGTGCTCGAAGCCCACTGGAACCGCTCCTTCGCGGAACTGGTAAGGCAGATCGAGCCCGCCGCCATGTGATTTTTATTTTTTTTCGCGCAAGGCATCCGGTCGGGATATTTTTCCGGCCGGATTTCTTTTTTTTAGGCTTATTTGACTCCCTCGCATTACCCTCGCACCCGACTCGCATTGTCCTCGCATTTATATAAACACATGTATTTATACCGTTTTTTGTATTTTCACCCGCACAGCATCCTTGTTTTTCCCGACAACTCGTGATCTCTGATTTGCGAGGCCTCCGTTAGGCCTCCGTTCTGGCAATGCGAGGTTCAAAAGACTATCTTCGAGTTCAGAATGATGATTTTTGTCGGCCATTTTGAAGCGAAAAGAGGAACGGTCTTTGAAAAAATATTCAACTCTGAAAGAGATGACACCGGCGCGAAGACGCCTTGTCACACTGATGCTGGAATTGAATTTCGGATATATCGAAATTCTTCACGTAAAAGACGGGGAGCCCTGTTTCAGACCCCCGCCCCGGGTAATCCACGACGTTGTCTTCGGCAGGGAGAACGATGCGCATGCCTGCTCTATAAAGGAAGATTTTGTTCTGAAAAGACAGGTCGCGGAGCTGTTAGAACAAATTGAAAGGATTCAGGACGGGATGATTCATTCCCTTACCGTGCAGAATGGGTTGCCCGTCCGTATGAAGCTGGAGAAACCGTACCGGGCGTAATCCCGGAAATACACCAAACAACGTACTGGCCGCGGAAAACGGAGGGCGTTGTGGGTGTCACCGGAAACGGTGCCGCTTGCAACGCCTTCCTTTTTTATATGTCCCCGCGCGGCCCGCCAGTGTGACATCCGCAACACCTCCTCCCCGGCCGGGGGAGGAGACGAATGGATATCAGTGAAAAAGACGGGGGTTTTGACGAGTATGAACTCACCACAATCAGAGTCAAAGCCAGGAAACTCATCGGGAAAGCAGGGTTCACCAGGGACGATCTTGAAGACATCCAGCAGGAAATCGTACTTGATATTCTTCAGCGGCTTCCCGCCTATGACCCGGAGAAGTCTTCTAGACACACATTCATCAACGACATCGCGGACAACAAAATCGCGGCGCTTATTGAGGAGAGAAATGCCGAAAAGCGGGATTACCGCTTCACTTCCGGATCACTTGATGATGCTAAAGACGATGGCGACCGGGCATGGGAAAGCCGGATTAATTCCGTCACTGCTGAGGATTTCCCGTGGAATAAAGGTGGTGCCCTGTCCGATTTCGACCGTTTTGAACTGCGCGCCGATATAGTCCAGGCGTTCAGGGGACTCCCTCCGAATCTTCAGGATATCTGCCTCAGATTGATGCGGGACAGCGCCGGTGTGGTCGCCGCCGAGACTGGAATCCCCAAAGCCACCGTCCTCTACAACCTCAAAAAGATCAGAAAACACTTCGAAAAATCGGGGCTGAAAAATTTATTTTAGAAAAGTTTGTCCATTTTGAAATTTTTCCGGTAAGTAACGCGCGGTCGGTTGGAAAACGAACTGGCCGGGCGGATGAAGAAAGGACACGGAATCATGAGTACAAGCACAACAGTCTATTACCCTGAATTCGATGACTTCGAAAATATGTTGATCAGTATCCTGACGAACAGCCTCGCCCGGCGGTATCACCTGAACCGGGAAGACAAAGAGGACGTCCGGCAGGAACTCGCGGTATGTCTCTTTCAAAAGAAACCTCTATACGACCCGGAAACGGACACTGAGCGGTATGAGGAGTACATCCGGAAGTGCCTCCAGCGGCAGTCCCTGCAAATCATCAAGAAAATCCGCCCCGATATTCTTCTCGACGAAGAGGAAGCCGCATTTTCGATTGACACGATCATCGAGAGCAGCCGTGAACACACCACCGAATCTCAGGCTGTGACCAGCGTTCTGTCGGAAATCGTTTACAACCAATTGTCCCCGGAACAGCAGGAGATAGTCAATCAGCTCTCGGCGGGTTTCAGCATCAATGAAATCGTGCGGCAATCGGGACTGCCTTATAAAACGGTTCATTCCCGCGTTCAAAAAATCCGCTCGATATTCAGTAGCCACGGACTCAACGCGCCATGTGCGCAATCCAGATAGAGAGGAGGGACAAACAATGAACCAACCCAAAGAACTCGACACGCTTACTTACTCCGCGCTGAAGGCGTTCCGTAATTGCCGCCGGATGTACGACCTGCGATACAACCGGAGTCTTGTGCCGCTCGAAGAGGATGATTCTCTTGCGCTCGGCGCGATGTTTCACGCCTGCCTTGAACGCTGGTACAAACGCGCCGCGGATGCGCCAACCGGGCAAATCGTCGCGGAAATCCTCGATTTCATAGACGGCTCATATCCCGACCGGTTCACCGACGACCGGCAGCGCAAGAACTGGCATCTCGCCCGCGCGATGTTTCTGGCATACACGGAGAAATATCCGTCCGAGAATTTCAACGTCATTGCCGTCGAGCGGGAATTCCATGCGACCATCGTCAATCCGGACACGGACTGCGCGAGCCGCACGTTCGTCATGCGGGGCAAGGCGGACGCCGTGGTGGAAAAGGACGGCCAGTATTTCATCCTCGAACACAAGACGGCGTCGTCCATTGACGGCGGCTACATCGAGCGCCTGCCGATGGATTTTCAAGTCGTGCTCTACTCCGACTACGTCAGCCGAGCCATGAACATCAAAGTCGCCGGTGTGCTCTACAACGTCGTCGCCAAGGCGCAGATCAAACAGGGCAAGGGCGAAACGGAAGAGGAATTTCAAGAGCGCCGGGCGGCGCTGCTGGCGAAATCGAAGACGGGCAAGACCACGGCGTCCCGCAAAATGGCCGAGTCGGACGAGGACTTCCAGGGGCGGCTCGCGGCCAAATACCGCGAAGACGGCATGTTCCACAGGGAACTCCTTTATTTCTACGCCGACCAGTTCTCAACCCTTCATTCCGAGGTTTGGGAGTTGTGCCAGCAGCTTCTTCTCGCTCGCCGCACGGGGCGCTGGTATCAGAATCCCGATTTCTGTTTCCACTTCAACCGCCCGTGCGCCTATTTCCCCATCTGTCGCTCAGGCGACAATCCGAACGTCATCGAGAATCTTTTCCGGGTCGCGCCACGGCACCCGGAGCTTGGAGAAACCGCGCCGGCGGATGCGCCGGTATTCTGAGGCCGCGAAGGCCGGAAAGGAGATTTATCAATGCCACTCACACTACCCAAGGCGCCGACGCCGAAAAAGAACGATCTGCGCAGCCTGACCGTGCTACTGCACGGCGGAAAAAAGATCGGGAAATCCAGTTTCTGCGCCGGTATGCCCAACGTCGTATTCGCGGCCACGGAGCCCGGTCTCGGCCAGCTTGAAGTGCACCAGGCGCCGATCCAGTCCTGGCAGGACTTCATCGATTTCTGCAATGCGCTGGTCGAGGAGAAACACGGCTTCCAGACGGTCGTAATCGATACGATCAACAATCTGTACGCATTCGCCTGCCGCGCCGTATGCGAGAAACACAAAGTCGAGTATGTCGGAGACTTCAAAGCCATCGGCAAAGGCCACGTCCTCGCAAACAACATGTTCTACGAGACGATGCTCAAGCTGGCGAACCTGCCGTTCGGGGTCTGGATGATTGCCCATTCTGTTGAAAAGGAAATCGAAACCCGGACGGAGAAGTACCTCAAGTCGGTTCCGCAGCTCCCGGACAAGGCGGCGGGTCAGATTCTCGGCATGGCCGACCTGATTCTCTACGCCGATCTGCACGAGGAGCGTGACGAAAACGACAAACCGCATTTCAGGCGCGTTTTGCGCACCAAGCCTTCCAAATACTTCGAGGCGGGCGACCGGAGCGGTCTACTGCCGACGATCATCGACCTCGATTACGGAAAATTCGCGGAGGCTTACACAACCGCCGTCACAGCGCAGAAGGCAGGACAGCCGCAACCGGCATCGAGAGCGAATCAACCCGCCGCCCCGAAAGCGGGTGATGAAAAGCCGCCAGCGGGACAGAAAACACCCGCCGCAGCGCAGGGGAAGTGATTTCACCGGTATTAAAAAATCTTACGAATGGAGGTCGGCGATATGAACGACAACATGGATGAGACATACGAACAGGGGGAAGACCAGTTCGATCTCGCGCAGTGGGACGAGGATTACATCAACGCGCCCATCGAGGATCGCGAGTTCGATTCCGTGCCCGACGGCAAATATCAGGTCGTGGTGGACCGCGTCGAGCTGACGAAATCGCAGAACACGGACAACACGATGCTGAAGTGGAAACTGAAGGTGCTCGGCCCGAAGCACGAAGGCGCGATTCTCTGGCGCAACAACGTCATCGCCAGCAAGAACAACGTGAAGTGGCTCAAGAACGACCTGCATGTGTGCGGGATCGACATCGAGAAACTTTCCCACCTTCCCGCCCGCCTGAAGAGCCTGCTCGACGTTCGCCTCGAGGTGACCAAAAAAACGCGCGGCGAGAATGAGAACATCTACATCAACCGCCGCCTTGTTTCGGACGCCGAGAGCGAACAGATCGACAAACAGCTCGAGGAAGAGGCCGGAAAGGTGTTTTGAGCCACTCTTTCCCGGATGGGGAGGCGGTAATCGCCTCCCCGTCCGATCTTTTTGTTATTCGCGCCAAAAAATGAAAGGCGGACAATCCAATGTTTCAGACAAAAAACATCGACGACTGCAAGGCTGATCGTCTGGCGTATCAGGAATTCGAGGCATATATCTGCCGTGCGTTGTATGAATTTGGAATCGCGGTGCAGCACGTAGGCGATCACCTGACATACATAGGATGCGACAACCTTCTCGGCCTCGACATCGTGTATGACCTCAACATGAAGAAAAACGGCGGTGTTTATATCGAGACACACACAAAGCCGTTTCCGGAGTTTCCGTTTTTCGCCGGATCGGTGCTCCACCGGAATAACGGCGCATGGCTGTATGGGATCGGCGACTATGACCGGTTCTATATATTCGGGAAAAGAACCCTCAGCGGTTGCATCAAGACACTCGATAAATATTTTCCCGATCTGGTCTGTGTCAAGCGATGCCAGACGCCCACAAGCAGAGGCATTTTTCTCACGTTTGATCAGGCGGATACGATGGCGGAGAAGACATTTCATTTCGACAGAGACGAATAAATTCACGGCGGCTCTGTCCATTCCCGTGAATTCTTCTTTCCATTTGAGCGCCGCGCGGCCGCAATCCTATGCGTTGCTCGGAATACGAGGTGAAATAAGTGGCGGATAACGGCATAACAGACAATATCCTTTCTCTCGCCCGTCAGGGCATGGGGCGACGTTCCATCGCAAAAAAAACAGGTTTCTCCCAATGGAATGTGCGAAAGATACTTGAGGAGCGTCGCGTTTCAGATGACAGATCGCCCGCCGACCGGATGCGGGAAAAGATTGATATCGCGGAACTGAACAAACTGAAAAAGCGGAAAACGTTCTTTGAAATCGTCGGCCAGGACATCATCCGCGCGGTGCAGGCCATCCCGCCGCCGAAGGCACTGCCCCCGGACAAACTCTTTTTCAAAAAGAAAAATGAGGCCGAGGAAGCTGTGCTGCTCTGGTCTGATAGCCAGGTTGGTCAGTTCGTGGATCAGAAGGAATCCGGAGGGCTCGGCAGCTACAGCGTGGATATTTTCCTTGAACGATTGGATTTCCTCAAAGTATCGCTCAAGAAAATCTTCGAAATCCACCTCGACAACACGCCGTACCCTGTTTTCAACATTTTCTTTCTCGGCGACATCATCGAGGGCAGCACCATCTTCCCCGGACAGGAACGGCAGACGGACCTTCATGCCGTTCGGCAGATCATGTTCGCCGTGGACAAAATCGCGGAGTTTGTCGCGTGGGCGGCGGCGCTTTATCCCTGGCAGGTGAAATGTTTCTGCGTCGTGGGCAATCACGGGCGCATCGGAAAGAAGGGAGAGCAGTCCCCTTTAAACAACCTCGATCTGGTTGTGTATTGGGTGCTTGCGGAAAAACTGAAACATTTTACTAACGTCCAATTCAACATCTCCCAGTCATGGTGGATGCTCGTCGAGCGGATGAAGCATATCTTTCTTCTGGTTCACGGCGACGACGTCCGCGCGTGGATGGGCATTCCATACTACGGCCTTGAACGCTCCGAGTCCCGGTATCAGCGGATGATGCTGGACTCAAATGCCGGGTTTCATTATTTCTGCTGCGGACACCACCATCAGGAAGCGACGATCAAATCCCGCATATTCATGAATGGCAACTGGGTCGGCGGTAGCGAGCTGTCCATGAAAACCATGCAGGTCGCCACACCGCCGACGCAGCTTCTTTTTTCCGTGCATCCCCTTTTCGGTGTCACATGGGAGCGGAACATCCAGCTCCAGGACCCGGCGAAGCGGACGCAGATAAAAATTTTCAAATAGGAAACAGGAATGATCATTGTAGTCGACACCCGCGAAAAAGATGAATACACATTCGGCGATCACAACACGATCCGCCAGAAGCTGGATGCCGGAGACTACTCCGTCGCCGGGCTGGAGGATCGTATCGCCATTGAGCGGAAAAACCTCGACGACTTCGTGGGTACCGTCATCTACCAGAAGGAGCGTTTTCACAATGAGCTATGCGCGCTGTCGCGCATGGACTTCGCGGCAATACTGGTCGAGGCCTCCCTGACGGACATTCTCGAACACAGATACAAGAGCGGCGTCCGGCCCGTGTCGGTTATCGGCGCGGCTGTCGCCGTTATGGTGGAATACCGGGTTCCGATCATTTTCGCGGGAAACAGGCAGCTCGCCTGCCACGTGACGCAGTCGATTCTTCAACGATACGCATCAAAACATCCAGTGAAATCATGAGCAAAGCGAACGCACAAAAAAAGACGAGAGAGCCTATGGCCTTGCATGGAACGGTCACTCACCTATATTTCACCTCCGACCGGTTCACTGCGGGGCGTATTTCCACGGGGAAAAGCGCGGAGACATCGTTTGCGGGCAAATTCGGAGGTTTAAGAGAGAAAGACCGGGTCGTTCTCTACGGCGAGTTCGGCGTCCATGAAAAATACGGGGAGCAGTTCTCGGCACTCCGGTTTGAGTACGACACGGATTTCGATATCGAGGGCATAGCGAACTACATCGCGTCCAATCCGGAGATGAGGGGAATCGGCGCGGCGCGGGCAATGAAAATCGCCAGGTTCTGCGGCGACGACTTCGACCGGATCGTTACCGACGAGCCGGAGCGTCTGACGGCGATCCCCGGCGTTACGCTTGAAATAGCCCGGACCCTGCACGCGGAATGGGTCAAACACAAGGAATACAACAAGTGCATGACCCGGCTCGCCGCTTACGATCTGACACACAAGCAGATCATGTCGTTGATAGAAAAATACGGGAACAACGCCGCGCGGGTCATCGAGGAGAATCCATATAAGCTGATCGAGGATGTTCCGGGCTACGGATTTAAAAAAGCAGATCTGATAGCCCGGAAAGCGGGCACTCCGAAAGCGTCGCCGCACCGCGTCCGCTCGGCGATTCTCCATGTTCTTGAAAGCGCGCTCGATGACGGCGACTGCCTTGTCGAATACCGCGACCTGATCGCACGCGCCGATAAAATCCTCATTCTCGACACCCTCGACAGCCGGGAGATGATAGAAGAGCGGCTGGAGGAGATGATAAAGGAATCCGGCAGGATTGTTTGTCACGCTTATGAGAACCAGTTCTTTGTCGCCCTGAAATCCATCTATGAAATGGAGCGGTTCATCGCCGCGCGATTCAAAGAGAACGTGCGCCCGAATAAAAAGCTCGACGCGGACAATGCGCTTGCATGTATGCCCGACAGTCTGAATGGGGGCCAGAAGGAATCTGTGCGCAACGCGATTCAAAACGCGGTATGCCTGATTTCCGGGGGCGCTGGAACAGGTAAGACGTACACGACATCTTGCATCGTTGACCTTTACCGCGACGCCGATCTTTCCGTCGTTCTCGCCGCGCCCACAGGCAAGGCGGCGAAACGGCTCGAGCAGGCCACGGGCATGGAGGCATCCACCATACATCGCCTGCTCGGTTATGATGGCGTCTCATTCCAGAGGGGGCCGGACAATCCTATTGATGCGGATGTTCTCATTCTTGACGAAGTTTCCATGCTGGACGTGCCCCTCTGCTGGCGCTTGTTTCAGGCGGTTAATTTTAATCTGACAAATATCGTGCTGGTCGGCGACCACAACCAGTTGCCGCCGGTGGGCCCGGGCAACATCCTGCGCGATCTAATTCAGCAGAAACTCATTCCCGCGACCATTCTCACGGAGGTCGTGCGCCAGGCTGGCATTTTAAAGGAAAACAGTATCGCCATCCTATCAGGCCGTGTGCCGCGGAATATCGAGGGCGCCGCCTCGCGGAAGGAATGGTATGTCGTGGATAAATTCAGTGATCCAGCGGACGTTCTCAGGTTCATTCTCTACCTTTATGAAAATGTTCTCTCTGAAAAACTCGGCTTCGATCTTGTCCGCGACGTACAACTTCTCGCGCCCATGAAAAAAGGCGTACTGGGTGTGGACAATCTGAATGCGGAACTTCAGCGGCTCATTCAGAGTAAATGTTTCGGCGTCGATGTTGCCCCGGCGCCCGCGAACAGACGTCCTAAACTTTACGTCAATGACAAGGTCATCCAGAACCGGAACAACTACTCTCTCGACGTAATGAACGGCGCTGTCGGGTACGTCAGGCGCATCGATACCGCCAACGGCTTGTGCCACATCGAATTCGACAACGGCGTCCGGACATTCGAGCCGGACGACATGAAACACATTTCGCTCGCGTTCGCCTCGACCGTCCACAAGATGCAGGGCTCTGAATGCGAGTGCGTCATCGCGGTCATCCATAAAGCGCAGTCCTTCATGCATCATCGCAATCTTTTCTACACGGCGGTCACACGCGCGAAAAAGACCGCCGTCATCATCGGAGACCGATGGGGCATTCGCAACTGCGCGGAGCGCGAGTTCACGGAAAAAAGAAAGACGTTTCTCAGCCTGGAGGGCTTTTCATGTGAATACGGATAACGTGAAGGAATATTATTCCCTCGTTACAAATACAGACATAGCCGACGTCGCAAGGGAACTCATCGGGGACAGGATACAGGATGAGTCCGGCGATGTCCTTTACGTTGACTGCCCGCGGCACGCCAGCGTTTCGCACCGGTCATTACAAATAGACCGGCGCAAGCAGAACTGGTACTGCTTCGGCTGCGCTAAAGGCGGCGATGTTCTGCATCTGGTGGAATTCATTCAGTCCGGCATCGTAACGAAAAACGCCGCCGGCCAGATGCCGGAAAGCCATCGCTCGGCGCGTGACTGGCTCGCCCGGCGCGGGGGGCTGCCCCCGCTTTCCCAGTACAATATCGCCCCGGAGCAAATCAGGGAAATCGAGGCGCGCCGCACGGAGGAAGACCTCGTTTTTTCCATTCTTGCCGACATTGCGAAATTCTATCACCAGAAGCTGGTGAAAAATAATGCGGCGCTGGCCGCATTCAAAAAGCAGTACGGTATTTCCGATGAGACAACCGAGGCCCTAAGAATCGGCTATGCCGATAACGACGGTTTGCTTGCGCACCTGAAAAACGACTGCGGCCACGCCCAGCCCGACATTATGAAAACAGGCTGTTTCACAACAGACTATCAGGATAATCCGATTCCATTCTTCAAAAACCGGTTCATATTTCCCTACTGGAAGCAGGGCAAAGTTGTTTTCCTAATCGGCAGGCAGACGCAATGGACGGAGAAAAACCAGTTCGAGAATAACAGCAAGTACAAGAAGCTGCCCGTGCATACCGACAGCCGGAAATACATCTCCGAGCACATCAACAACCGTTACTTCTACAATGAGGACTCGCTTCTCGGAAAATCCGATTACACGATCATCACCGAGGGCGTCACTGACTGCATTTCACTGATGGAGCGCGGGTTCAGCACAATTTCACCGGTGACAAAAACTTTCAGTGAAAAAGACCGGGAGAAACTGTTCTCGCGTGTATGCGGTCTCGACCGCATCTATGTATGCCAGGATAACGAGATAAGCGGTGTGGGACTCGAGGGCGCTCTCGGCACGGCGCACTTCCTCTCCGAAAAAGGGCTGAATGTCCTTGTCGTAGAATTGCCGCTTGATGGGAGACAAAATAAGGCCAGGGCGCGACTCAAAGATGAATTCGGCATCCTGCCCTGCCTCTCCAAGCAGGAGTTGGCCGCGAAAAAAGAGGCTCTGGGCAAAGAGGAACTGGCGGAAGCCGAACGTCTGATCGCGGACGCCAAGACGGATGTAAACACGTATTTCCTCACGCATTCGGCTGACGATTTTCAGAAACTGCTGCTCGCAGGCAAAACACCCATCCAGTTCGGGATTGAACAGATTCCAGCGGACCTCCCCGATGACGAGCGGAATAAGATGCTCGAACCGGTGATCCGTAACCTTGCCCAGCTTAAGCCCATCGAGCAGGAGCGGTACATCGGCATCATTCACTCCCATTTCGACAGGAAAATTGCGAAAAAGACCATCCAGGACACCATCGCCGCCGCGCGCCGCGAGGAGAAGGCGAAGGATAAAAAGCGGTTCCACAGCGACGCGCCGGAGGGTAGCTGTAAGCGGATCATGGACAGATTGATGTTCGATACGACAGAGGCCGAGGGTAAACCGAACTGGAATGTCATAACAGAGGGCGTTCACCGCTGGTTCAAGGAACACGGCGCGATATTTTTCCACGATACGGAACAGAATAGATACATTTATTTCGAAGGGCAGGTGTTCACTATGAAACCGGACAAAAACACGAATCCGGGGTATCTTTCCATGCTTTACAGACACACGCAACTTCCTATCACCACCAGTCCGACGGGGCGCATCTTCCATGAATGTTTCGACAGCGTAGCCTACAACGACGGGGACATGAAGGAGCCGCACTACTGGCTTTATACCGACCGGGCGCGCCACACTGTGTATTTCAATTTGAATAATGAAAGGAATGAAGTCCTGAAAATCACTCCGGACGACATCGCGGTGATCCGCAACGGGGTCAACGATGAAAATATCGTTTTCCACCGGTCGCCGACCATGCGCCCCATAGAGTTCATATCGGACCCGGACATTGCCGAGGCCGAGCGGCTTTTCAAGACATTGATCTTCGACAATCTGGCATGTCCCATCGAGGAGCGCGTCCTGATCACGACGTGGATTTCATGCTTTCTGCTTCTGGATTTCACGGGCACGCGACCGCTTCTGAGATTCGAGGGCGCCACGCATTCCGGCAAATCCACGGCCAGCAAACTCATCTCCGCCCTGGTGTTCGGCGATCAGAACCTCGAGAATCCGACCGTCGCGGCGAATTACACCGAGGGCGCGAAACAGCCGCTCATCGTGATTGACAATATCGAGCTGAAGAACGCGACGGATGAATTCATTCAGTTTCTGCTCACCGCGGTCACCGGCATCGTTCGCACCAAGCGCAAGCAGGGAACGGACACGGACACCGTCCGCGAATCCGTCCGGTGTCTCATCAACACGTCCGGCATCGAGCCGCTGGCGGGCCTTTCGGAACTTACCTCCCGCACACTGCTTGTTGATTTCGACATCTCGCATTCCACGCTCGGCTATTTCCTTGATGCCGAGACGATCCAGGGTATCATGGACGCTCGGAACCTCATGCTTTCTGCGATCTTCAAAAAAACACAGATGATTCTCAATTTACTGCGCGACGGCGGGCACGCGGGGATCATGAAACTGTTCTCCGATGAACTCGGCCATCATCCGAAAAAACGCTGCAATGATTATCTCTCTTTGATGTACCTGATGCTGCTGGTCGGCATGGATGAGACAGAAATGAAGAAATACACGGAAATCATGCATCCGGTTTTCAAAACGATACTCGGCAGCCAGCAGAGCCTGTCCGAAACACAGGAGATCGAATCCAATCCGTTCATCATGTTTGTCGCGCTCTTGGTGAAGGAACGCCTGCTCGCCATATCGCAGGACGAGCACGGCCAGTCGTCCGGCAATCTTGAGTATTTCAATCGCAATTACGGACTCACCTTCTCCGGCGACCATACCATCGTGGATGCGCAGGCGCGGGACCTCTTTTCCGCGTTCAACGTATATGCCCGCATGAAGGGTATGAAACCGCCGTACATAAGCGCCGCGCAGCTATCCAAGAGACTGCGCAACGATATCGAGATCATCGAAAAGGCGGGCATCAGCGTGCGGCAGGGAAAAAACCGGAAGGGGTTTCTGGTTGTGACTCTGTCCGTTTCATCTTCTTTGGTATCCGCCGTCAGACCGATGGAGCAGACGAATGTCGATTTTGATGAATGAGATTATGAGAAGCGCCGATGTTGCCGATGTTGCGCCGAAGTTGAAAAATCCAACATCGGCAGTAAAAAAGGCTTTTGTACCTATGTTTTTTATTATTATGCCGATGTTGCCGATGTTGAAAAAAAAGATTCCTTTAATTAATGCTTTTTCCCCCTTAAATAGGATGGAAAAGAGAGAGAAAAAAAGATTCCTAAAGGGGGGCAATATTTCCGGGCTTCAACGTCGGCAACATCGGCAAAAATGCAAAATAGCCTTTATTCATGCAGAAAAACGCTGCCGATGTTGACGCCGAGGTTGGAAATAATGCCGATGTTGTACCACTGTCAGGGAGGCCGCCATGAGTTATCTTGACCTGATTCAGAAAGAAGAAGCCCCGGAATCCGTGCCCGCCCCCGTCATTTTCGCCGCCACGGATATGACGACGGTCATCAGAAACGGATGCCCACCCGATCAGGACACCGTCACTGAAAATGCGAAGCGCTATCGCCGCCTTACACCGGAATACTGGGCTTGGTTCAACCATAAATACCATCTCATGGAAAATGCGCTGACGCGCAAGAAGATATCGGAGACCGCGTTCGCTGAAATCCTGAACAGGATTTCCACGCTTTACAACCATGCGATAGCACTGTACGGGAAAGAAACGCTGGACGAGGCTGTCCGGACGACCGACGTGCGCAAGCTCGATGAACTCTTAAAACGTGAGAATGCTGCCGCAAGCGGCAATTCGGGAAACGGCGGCTCCCACCAGTCCACCCCGTCGCTCGTGGTCGAACGCGAGCAGGTCGTCCCAGACGCGCCGAAAAAGCGCCGGCCACAGGATAATCCAGCCGCCGCAAAGGTGGACGCCATCCGTGACCGTGCGACAGATCTCGGCTGGACCCGCGATCAGCTTTACCGCACGGACGGTGTCGCCTACCGGGACTGGGGTCTCGTCCGCTTTCTCGATCCGGATGATGAGATCGGTGAGATTACGTTGCAACGCATTGAAATAGTAAATCGTAAAACAGGTAAATCCCTTTATTTCCACAATCACCGCGTCGACCAGCCGTGGATGCGGAAATCGTCCGAGGCGGGTGTTCAGCATGGGTCATAAGATGGGTTATAAAAATGCCACCGAGATATTGCCGGAAGAGCTTATCGGCGAGATCAGAAAGCATTTTTACGGCGGTCTCCTGTGGGTGCCTGCAACGCGCTCCGACAACAGGGAGCGTGATGAAATCATATTAAAGCTGATCAAAAACGATGTTCCAGCAAAAGAAATTGCCGCCCTCGCCAAAATCACACCCCGCCACGTTCGTCGGATTGTGCAACGGCATGCCGACGCCGGAACCGGGGTGGACACAAACTAAGTAAAATGTCCTTCAGAAAAACACCCGATTTTGGCCCTTATATAAGTAGGAGCTGTTGTTCCCGGAAAGGAAAACACCGCGAAATTTTTATTTTCCGCGATCCAGCCGAAGTTCCCGGGGCCGCACCCCACCAGACGAGGCACAAATGACTTTTAAACCGATTCACCCGAACGCCAGACGGTGCACGGCCACGTGTAAACGCACGGGCCGGAGATGTGAGCAGTCGGCTGTACGCGGCTACGATGTCTGCCGCGCACACGGCGCACATAAGAAACGCGATCCGGAAGACGCGCCGCGGGAAACGACCAACGCGCTGAAGTCGAGCGTGATCCGCAGATATAAGAACAGGATAGATAAGGCGGCGAAAGAACTCGGCGTGGACCTGCCAGCGGAACTGAAACACGGATTCCTGGCGTTCGACATCCTGGACGATGCGGAGCGCCGGAATTTTCTTTCCGTGGTTAAACAGATGCACGACGACTTCACGTTGAACAGGTCTTCCGACTTTTATGCGGTCGAGCTGGTGGCCACGAACCTTGTTCTCTACCGGCGCGCCGTGAAAAACGACGACGTTAAGGCGGCGGAGGCTTACGACCGCATGGTGCGGATGCACCTTGCGGATTTGAAGGCGACCAAGAGCGCCCGCGAGGGCGACACCGCGAATATCAAGACCACCCCGGCTGAATGGGCGGCGTCCATTCTGAAGCGTGTGAGAGAGGAAGAGGAGAAGGAGAAGGCTGATCAGGCCGGCGGGGACGGCGCCTTCTCCGGTGAATCGCGGAATACGGTCGCATTTGATGCGGAGGATGATTCAAAAAAGCCCGATGAAACCAAGGGGTTTGAGGCGTGAAACGTCGCATTTGACCTGAAATGCGACGCACGCGGGCTCCTCCGAGACTCGCGGACAGAGCCTCTGTCATCGCCGGAGAAACACACATATCGAACAGTTCGGGATAGTCCGTCCGCCCCGGCCAGCGGCCACGGCGGACACTGAACCTTGAAAACTGAATCATCGGAACCGCACAGCGGAACC
>ERZ795059.894-NODE-894-length-35366-cov-7.015802_pt1 | contig 35366 bp, 28 predicted proteins | sample MGYA00375143_ERZ795059 | MGnify/ENA primary metagenome ERZ795059 (study PRJEB30188, sample SAMN05720168) | activated sludge metagenome | isolation source: Anaerobic digester | place: USA | collected 2015-01-07 ... | reverse complement strand
AGGAAGGGCCAGTCCGGCAGCAGCCGAAAGTGTGGGGAAGAGGTCAATGTTCATTGCCGGCTCCGTGCAGACCGCGCCGGCGCGCGAGCGGCCGGGCCACTTCACGATGAAAGGCACGCGGTAGCCTCCCTCGTAGCTCTGCCCCTTCCTGCCGCGGAAGCCGCCCGGGCTCCCGTTGTACCAGGGCCCGTTGTCGCTCGTGAACAGGATGATCGTGTTGTCCTCGAGCCCGTTCCGCCGGAGGCAGTCCATGATCTCGCCCACGCTCCAGTCGATCTCTTCGACCGCGTCGCCGAATATGCCGACCTTCGATTTGTCCCTGAACTTCTCGGACGCGTACAGGGGCTGATGCGGGAAAGTATGGGCAAGGTAGAGGAAGAAGGGCCCGCCCTTCGATTTCTCGATAAAATCGACAGCCTCTTTCGTGTACATGCCCGTGAGCCGCGCCTGGTTGAGCTTGATGTCCGGCTCGAGCATCGTCTCGTCCCTGTACAGGGCGCAGGGCCACATGTCGTTGCTGTGCGGCACGCCGAAGAAGCTGTCGAAGCCGTGCCGGCGCGGGTTGAAGGACGGGTTGGCGCTGAAATCGCCCAGGTGCCATTTGCCAACCATGCCGGTGCGGTAGCCCGCGACCTTGAGGGCCCCTGCAACCGTGATCTCGTCGTCAGGCAGGCCTTCGGTCCAGCAGTCGTCCTGCACGTCGGTAGCGCCGAAGCTGCCGAGCCAGCGCCCGGCGTTCCGGATGAATTTTCTCACGAGCGACTCGTTCGACGCCGGCATTACGAAGATGAGGCCGGAGCGGACCGGGTAACGCCCCGAGAGCAGCCCGTACCGCGACGGCGTGCACACCGAACATGAGGAATAAAAGTTCGTGAAGCGCACGCCCTGCGCGGCAAGCGCATCGATGTTAGGGGTGCGGATAGCCCGGTTCCCGTAGCAGCCCGTATCGCCCCACCCCAGGTCGTCGCAAAGTATGGTGATGATGTTGGGCCGCCGGCCCGCGAAACCGGGCAGCTTCTTTATCACGCTCTCCGGCGCGATGCGCTTTGCCTCTTCATAGAGCCCGGCGTCAAAGCCATCGGAATGCAGCATGTCACCGACCCTGCTGCCGCATGCCAGCAGGCCCGCGCCCCCGATGGAGGCGGCTGTTACAGCGCTCATCTTGAAGAAGCTGCGGCGTGTCAAACGGTTCATGCTCATCATAACACCTCCGTTTCGATCATACTGTCGGGAAAAACCGCGAATGGACACGAATGAACACTAATTAATATACAGGAAAGAGGGCTTGAAATTTAATCTAAATCGTCCTCATCGTCGTATAGTTTAACTATTTTGTCCACCGTCGTCATCTTGAAAAGATTTAATATATCGTCAGACACATGTATCAGCCCGATTTTACCTGTAATGCCGAGCAGTTCCTTACTAACGCTGACAAGCATCCCCATCCCCGATGAATCAATAAAAGATACATGCCTGAAATCGAGAATGATATTTTTTGATTTTTCACGTGCCATTTTGAGTATGGCGCTTTTTAATTCCCTGATGCCGGTATAATCCAGATCACCTTCCAGCATCATAATTGTATATCCTCTCAACTCGCGACAGCTAATCTGCATACGTATCAACCATGTTCATAAGATTTAATATATGGGAAAGACCGCCTGTTCAGCACAGGCCCATGCAACTGAATGCATTTATCTAAACCATTGTAGGAGAAGAAATGAGTTATTTCAACTCAAAAAACCCTGGATTGTGTGCCAAATTTCTTCTGCATCAGTTGCATGATTTGACAAGCCTCCCTGGAAGGCAAGCTTTTATATTAGAGTTTCACAAACAGGAATCGCCATTACATTGCAACAGGCGAAGCATCATATGAATCATTGAAGCGAAACATAATACCAATTTTAACTTTCGCACCGCATCCGTTACCAGTCTCCTTATCGCCCTTCAATTGATAGGTTCCCATATACCCGAAACCGGCATGAGCAAATAACGCGGTATATTCTCCCAAGTTGACATTGATTCCAATGGCCAGTAATGCATCAATGCCAATGGCCAGCATTTTTTTTGTTGGAGATGTGTAAAAAATTTCACCGAAACCGGTCGCCCACCCGGTATCCCCTATTAAATAAGGCGCTACCAGGGAGTATTGTACATGCTGAAAATCGAGCGAATAGATGCAGTGCAAGCCAAGTTCAGGTCCGGCCCAGAAGCGAATGGCTTTTGATCGGTATACTCCGAAACCAAGCGTATAAGACATGTCAAATTTATGGGCGGTTTTTTTGCTGTTTTTTGTCATATACAAGGAAGTACTATCCGATCCATAACGTTCATATCCGGCGGTAATACGATAGTTAAGTAGAGTATTTTTAGCTATAGCGGTATCGACAACAAGGCCGCCACCGAAAAAATAGTCTGTTGTACTGCCATAATTCTTATCTTTATATTTCCAGTTCGACATGGAGCCACCTCCGGTAGCGTATAGACCGACACCGGCCGCAAATGCGATCTTATGCGACAATAAAACAGACCAAAATATCATCATTGCAAAGCAGATTTTTTTCATACTCCCTTTCCCTCACAGAACAGGCTGTTCGTTTCCCTCACGAGTTGGAATACACGGGATAATACTCACTGATCAGCATAAGCATGAGCGGCGGAATGAACCTCATGTGAAACGAGTTTGGAGGAAACTGCCGCATCTTTCAAGACAAAAAAGCCCCGGAAAGGGCATTGTGAATTTATTTTCCAGGCTTGGCACCAGCACGCTCAACAAGCATGTGCTCCAGCATGTCCACGGTATCATGATCACCCGGTCGGTGTTAGACGAGGAGAGGCACAATGAGCGGGGGAATGAGGCGTACCTGGCTATAAAATTCAGGGGGATGAGCCCCGGAGGGTGCCGACAAGATTTTACCGCCCTGTCAGGCTATTTTAGAGTTGATTTGTTCAATTCGATTCCCTTGTATGGTACTAATGCCGAATAACGCATCCTCTCCGTTTTTCAGTGAACAGGGCGTAATATACTGGGCATGAAAAAAGATCGTTTTTTTCATAAGTGTAACATGACTGCCGTCAAGGAGTGGGGCCATGAATAAAATTACCCGGATGTCGATACAGACCGTTTTCATCCTGTCCCTTGCCGCGACCGTATCGTGCGGGAAACTGCTGGATGACATGGCGATAGACATCACGGCGCTCCGGCTGCAAATGACTGCCATATTAATGCCAAAACCTTTACCGGAAATAAAAATAAGTCCTACCTCCAACGGCGTAATAGACATGGGCATAACCCTTCCCGAGATCACCGCCATAACAACCGTTACAATTCAAAACGTTGGCGACCTTCCCCTCAATCTTGACAATATTACCGTGGGAGGTCCGAACTCCGAACTTTTTACTGTCTTCTTCACCCCCACAGCGACCCCCCTCGGCAGGGGTGAGATGACCACCTTTGAGCTTCATTTTAACGAAAAGAAACTCGCGAACGATACGTATCGTTGCGGTTCAAGGGTCGCCGTGCTTTCCATCGAAATGAAGGACGGCAGCCTGGACAGCAACCAGGAGGTCTACGCTCCATTCAACGTAACCGCGATTTGCGTGAGTAACCAGACGCCCCAGGCCCTGATGCAGGTCTGGCACGAAGCGACCCTGAAGTCCAGCAACGATACCGACACCGTGGACCCGACCAGGGATTACTTGATACGTTTTGAGAATGTCGGGACCGCGGATCTCACCCTTGCAAACATTACGATGTCGGACACAGCAACATACAACATGGCCGTCGTGACACGGGCGGTCCCCGTTCCTGACGGGACCCCGGCCAATGAGTTAGTGATAGAACCCGGAGATTCCATAACAGTTAAAGTCGAATTCACCCCCGCCGTTGCGGGGATTACGTACCAGAATCTCGTTACAATTACTTACAATGACGAAGTGGATACCGGGCTGGAATTTTATCTGGCCCTCTCGGGCAAACTGGACATGATACTGATACCGGATATCGAGCTCTGCTTCGGGAGTACAGTCCTCGGTTCCGGGGATACCCATGTCTTCACCAACCAGCTGCTGAACACCGTGAGCGACTGGCATGAATTCCGGGTCTACAACCGTGACAGCGGCGACCTGAGAATTTACAGCATCACCCTGAGCGACAACAATAACTTCATCTACCTGGGGCAGGAGGAGGATATAACGGTTCCGGCCGGGGAATACGCAGTCTTCAAGGTGCGATATTATCCGATAACCACCTCCACTGCAACACCTCCGCATCCGGCAACGCTGACAATCGAGAGCAACGATGAAGACGAAAGCGGGATCGTTATCAATCTCGAGGGATACTACAACGTGGGGCAGATCACGCTGGAGAACGAATCCGGAACGCAAATGGCAAACGGCGAAACCTATGACTACAGCGGCGTTGTTTACATTACAACCGACGGCTCGACCAGCGTGAGCGCCACCAGGTCGTTCACAATCACGAACAATCCGGACGGGGTACAGGACGGCGACCTGATCATTACCGGTATACTGCTCGCCGACCCCGCCCCATCGGACAATTTCATCCTTGGCGGCACGACATCGGGCACGCTCCATGCCGGCGAGAGCATGACCTTCACCGTGGCCTATGACCCGCAAACTCTGGGCTCCCATACGGCAGCCGTCTTCATCAACACCAACGACCCGTCGAACGGCTCCTTCGTTCTCAACCTGACAGGACATTCACTCCAGCCCGTGATCGAAATAACCAGCGACCTTGGCACTGGCTTCGGCAACATGGGCGCTGACGGCAACAAGACAACTACCGCCGGCTCCCAGGCCACCGGCGATCACACCTTCACCATAACAAACAGCGGCGGTGCGGCGCTCAAGATTAACTCGATAACCCCGGCCGGCGACAGCGGCGATTTCGACATCACCTACCCCGCCGGATACACGGATCTGATCGGTCCCGGCGCCACAACAACATTCCTCGTCCGGTTTGACCCTATAACGACCGGAGGAAAAGCCGCGACTCTCACGATAGCGAGCAATGATCCCCTGGCGCAGGAGAAGGTGCTCTCCCTTTCGGGCACCGGCGTTGTGCCAATGATCACCATCGACATTGACCTTGCAATGATGCGTTGCGTATGGGAATATGATGGTGATGACGGAGGGACCTGGCTTGAAGATTTTGGCGGCCCCGGTATCGAGCTACAGTGGGTATTCAGGGCATGGGAATATCAATCAGGCATTAGTGGCGAATATCAAAGCCTGGGACGTTTGACCGGAAACGAGACCCATGTCACCATGACATCCAATGGCGGCAACGCGGGTACCGGTGATTATATTCTTGCGCCTCCATACATGGATTCATGCTCGCTCACCAGGCCAAAGCTTGATTCAAACGGCGGCATTCAAATTCTGATGTCTGATGCAGATATCGATTACCAAGATTACGATCTCCTATCCGAAGTAAATCTTAGAATTTTCAACAATGATTCAAGCGACAGGCTCTATTGTTATTATAATGACGGGGAGGAACAGACCCTGGATACCGCCGGCAATTTAAAATACTATTTGCCGATTAACGCGCCGGACACCCTTGTATTCAGAACATTCCGGGGACCGTATGGAAGCGGCGACGGAGAGGTCTGGATATATTTCAATTTTGACATTAATGATGTAACAAGTTATTAACGGGAATCGCCCTCAGCTGAGGAACCGGCGCATCCCTCTGATGCGGATTATACATCCATCTGCATTTCCTGCGGCGCCGGCCCTCCCTGCGCACGGCCTGGTGCGGTCCTGTATTGCAGGATTTTAACCTGCCTCTGTATCCTAGCGGATACAATTCACCTTCACTGTTCACTGCCTTATCTCCATCCTCCCGGGTTCCTCTCCAACTCCTTCTCCCACCCGGCCATCATCGCCTCCATGCTCCTGCACACCTCCGGGTAGGTGGACGCCAGGTCGTAGTTCTCGCCCCGGTCGGTTTCAAGATTGTAAAGGTTCGGCCACTGCCCGAGGAAGCGGTCACGCGCGACCGAGCCGAGCGGCGTGGCCGGCTTGTCCAGGGGCGCGGGCCATGCGTAGTGGTTGATGTGCCGGAAGTATTTCCATTTCCCGGCACGCACGCCCTCGAGCTGCTCGTGGTGATACAGGAAGAGGGCCTCGTGGGGCGATGCGCTCTCCGTTCCAAGGAGAAGGCCCGAGATGCTTTTCCCGTCGATGATCCGGTCGGAAGGAAGCCCGAGCCCGGCAAGTTCAAGAAGCGTCGGGAACATGTCGATGTTCATGGTTGCCGCTCCGCAGAGGCTGCCCGCCCGGATCCTCCCGGGCCACCGTGCAGCGAGCGGCACCTGGTACCCGCCCTCATAGCTCTGTCCCTTCCTGCCGCGGCACTCCGGCCCGGGCCGTCCTTCGTACCAGGGGCCGTTGTCGCTGGTGAAGATGACGAGCGTGTTATCGGCCAGGCCCTTTTCTTTCAGGAACGAGAGGATCTTCCCCACGTTGGAGTCGATCTCTTCCACCACGTCGCCGTAAATGCCGGCAGCGGATTTTCCCTTGAACTGCTCCGATGCATAGAGCGGAAGGTGCGGAGCGTGAAATGCCATGTAAAGAAAGAAGGGCTGCTTCGCCCTGTTGCGCTCCATGAAGGCTATCGCCTCTTTCGCGGAGAGGCCCGAGAGCCGCGCCTGGTTCAGTCCGATGTCTCTTTCGAGCATCGTTTCATTGCGGTAGAGCGGGTTCGGCAGCTCGTCGTTGGTCATGGGCGTGCCAAAGAATTCGTCGAAGCCGTGGCGCATCGGATGGTACTCCGGCACCTTGCTGAAATCGCCCAGGTGCCACTTCCCGATCATGCCGGTGCGGTAACCCGCGAGCTTCAGCGCATCGGCAACGGTGATTTCAGCCGCCGGAATGCCGTCGACCGAGCTGGGGTACGAGAGGTCCATCGCCCCGAGCCTGCCGATCGCGCGCCCCGCCTTCTGGAGCATCTTCGCCACGAGGGGCTGGCTCCCGGACTGCAGGGGAAAGGTGAGCCTGGACCTGACCGCGTACCGCCCGGTCAGCAGCCCGATGCGGGACGGCGTGCAGAGCGAGGAGGAGGCGTACGCGTCGGTGAAGCGCACGCCGTCACGGGCGATCGAATCGATGTTCGGGGTGCGGATGGTCCGGTTGCCGTAGCAGCCCGGGTCTCCCTGGCCCAGGTCGTCGCAGAGGATGAGGACGATGTTGGGGCGCCTGCCCTCGAACCCGGGCAGTTTCCTGATGACCTTTTCCGGCGCAACGCGCGCGCCATGCTTCGCGCCGCCTGCCGAAGTGCCGCATGCCAGCAGGCCCGCGCCCGCGACGGAAGCGGCGGTCACAGCGCTCATTCTGAAGAAATCACGGCGCGTCATACGGTTTTTGGTCATGATGCAACCTCCGAATCAATTATACTGCTCGGGAAAAACCACGAATGTACACGAATGAACACTAATTCATCTGCATGCATACTTTGTAATTATTTTTCTCCAGCCTTGAAACATGTAGTAATTAAATACACAACATATTCTTTATTTGAATCATTGATAAGTTTTTTTAATCTCAAACGCATATCTGCTTTTATTCTTTCCCTTTCTTCTAGTGTTTTCTTTTCGTAATAAGAACCAGGCAATCCACAACCACAGTTGCGAATACCCCCGATTATTTTCTCATCTTGAAACTCCGGCAGCAAAAAACCTTTGATCTTCAACTGTGCCTTGATAACAGATCCCGGGTCTTCAAGCATGATTTCCGGTATCAACTCAGCCAGCCATTCACCATCCGCTGCTCCTGAAAATTGATTCAGCATTAAAAGCATTTGAACGGCGTTTTCATTGCCGAATCTTTTCCTGTTCTTTTCCAGAAAATCAATCAGGACATTATATTCTAAAAAACCCAGTTCGTTACATTCATGTTTCCTTTTCCTTAATATTGCCTGAGTCACGTAATTAAAAGCCTCTTTCTTTGTTTTTATTGTGTAAATCTTATCCAAGGCCGCATTCCTTTTCGTCTCATTCAACGCATATTCACGCCTTGAATCCCTGTCATATTTACTTTCCCAACTGGATGTGGTGACGATTATAAAAAATAAACATGTAGTCAATTCTAGAGAAACAACGAAGAGGACTCCCGCAATAATCTTACGTAATGTACCATCAAATATTTTAATAAATGATTTTATACCAAAGAATGGGCTCAATAAAACAACAATAGATATAATCAAAGCTATAATGGTGAGATTGTGTTCAAGTTTCTGTGATCCAAAAAATGAAAGGAGGATAAATACAGAAAGACCTGCAAGCCAGGTGATAATCTGCCATTTCAATGACTTTAATATATATTTCTTTTTATTCATTATCAGTCCTTATAATACATCCACATCCTTCATTTCAATTTGTGTGTATTCGTGTTCATTCGTGGTTATTTTTTTCAAACAATTTCATCCGCTCCACCGGAGCGGATGAAATTCACCTAAACTATTCACTATACACTATTCACTGTTAACTGTTTTTATTGTTCACTGCTTTATGTATTTGACCGCGAAAAACACCATCGCCGCAACCAGCCCCAGCACCAGTACCAGATAAAGCCATGCCGGCCATCCCGGCCGCTTTCCCGCATCCCCCGCATCGACCGGCTGCGCTCCGCTGTACTCCTCCCCGGTCTGCATGTCCGCCATGCAGTTCCAGCAGTAGTCGAAGATGTCGCACACCAGCTCGCCGCACCGTTTGCACCGGGCCATGTTCTTCCCGGATATGTCGACAGTTGCGGAGGAGGACAGGAGCCGGGTCGCATCCCCGTACCGGTCCCCGAGGACCCATATCCGCGCTTCCGCGTCTTTCGCGGGAACCATGCCGAACAGGGGCGTCATGCCCTCGTTCTCGATCACTGCCTCGATCCCGTTGTTCTCCAGGAGGAACGCGATCGTATGGGCTTCCGCGATATTGAGCGTGGAATAGATCTTAACGTATCCGTCTTTCATGGCGTTCTGCAGGGCCAGTATAACATGATTGATAATTGCATGCAATCATTATAACATGGCGGTACCGGGCAATCCGGAATCAGGTGCCTGAATTTTAAACATTAATTGAAAAAAAATGCTTTAAACCGGGCAACGGGCATATATAGTTGGCACCCATGAAAACAGAGCCCGATAAAAAACTATTCTCGCTGGACCCTGACCGGTCGACCAGGCGCCTGTACGGCAAAAACCTGATCAGGGCAAGCGCTTCCACCGCGGTCAAAAACGTCCTCCTGACGTGCGTGCTCCTGCTCCCCGTGCTGGCCGCTGCCATCAACGTCACCTGCCTGATGCAGCCCCGGACAGCGGCAGCCGACCCCTACTGGAACGACGTGGCGCGCTACCTCGCAGGGATGGAGGTCCGCGGGACAAGCGTGCTCAAGCCCAAGACTGCCGATCCCCGGTACCGGGCGCACATCGCATACATGGACAACCTCTGGGGCATGATCCGGAAAGAGACGATAGACCTGATCGGGCCCTGGCGTAACGACAACATACCGTCCGTGGGCGGAGGCGGCACCGCCTTCTATCCTCTGAGCGGTGCGGACTTCATCAATCTCTTTACCCTCTATCCCGACGCGCGGACCTACCTGATGATCGCGCTGGAACAGCCGGGCGACGCCGCCCTTCTCCGCGACCACGCATCGAACCGCTTCCTGGACGGGCTCATGCCGATCCAGCGCGGTATATACCTCTACGGGTTGAACAACTACTTCCAGTCCAAGGTCATGAAGCAGGAGATGAACAACACGCTGCTTCCCGGCACGGCGCCGGCCCTCCTGATTTTCATGGCGCGCATGGGCCTCACCATAACGGGCGTGGAAAACATAACCATCGGCAATACGGGTAACATCGTATCAGCCGGTCCCGCGCAGGGAGCGGCGCGGCAGGTCGCAGGCATACGGATACTCTTCACCGGCAGCGGCGCGGCAGGCACGCGCGAGCTGATATACCTCTCCATGCGGCTCGAGCCGGACTCCGTTGACACCGCCACGCCCGAGGGCCGCTTCTTCAACCGGCTCCACCGCACGAGGACCATGCTCAAGTCGGCGGTCTACATTTTACAGGACGAAAAATACGCGCCCCTGAAAGACTTCATCCTGAAGCGGAGCGCACTCATCGTGCAGGACGATTCCGGTATTTCATTCGGCGCCTTCGACGGCAGATGGAAGGTCAGCCTGTACGGGAAATATAATCCGTACATGTCCCTGGGCGGCTGCACCGTCCGCAGGCAGGAGGACCTGGCGCAGGCCTATGCGCGGGCGAGTTTTCCGCTTCCATTCAATTTCGGGTACGGCATACTCCAGGGCCAGGGGCAGTCAAACCTGATGGTTGCGAAAAAAAAGTAGCGGGGGCACCCGCCCGGGCGACCCGGCCGCGAATATCAATCCCGATCATACCAGACCACTCAACAGGGGGGCACCATGCTGAGATCCATTTCATCGGCCGCGACCGTCATACTCTCATGCGCGCTTGTCTCGTTCGCCTGTGCAGGCGATGAACCGGCCGGCGCGCAGGGTGCCGCGGCCAGGGAGCTGGCGGCGCATACCGCCGAATTCAAGCGGGACATCGTGAAGGTGACGGAGGGCGTATACGTCGCCATCGGCTACGGCCTGGCCAATTCGGTGCTCCTCGTGGGACCCGACGGCACGGTCGTCATCGACGTGATGGAGAGCAACGAGGCCGGCTCTCCGGTGAAGAAGGCCTTCGATAAAATCAGCGCGAAGCCCCTCAGGGCGATCATCTACACCCATTTTCACACCGATCACGTTTCAGGCATCGACGCTTTTCTTAACAAAGGGGACGTCGATATTTACGCGCACGATAAAACAATGGCCGAGATGGACCGCGTCGCCACGGTAACGCAGGAGATAACGTACAGGCGGTCCATGCGCATGTTCGGCACCTTCGTGCCGAAAAAAGATTTCGTCAACAGCGGCATCGGGCCCGAACTCCTGTTCAACGACAAGACCGTGATGTCCTACCGGCGGGCGAACAAAACGTTCTCAGGCGAGCGGATGAAGATGCGCGCCGCCGGGATAGACCTCGAGCTGATCCACGCGCCGGGCGAGACCGACGACCAGATCGTGGTCTGGCTGCCGGCGAAAAAGGTGCTCATCGCCGCCGACGACTTTTACCGGTCGTTCCCGAACCTCTACACCATCAGGGGCACCCGCTACCGCGACGTGCAGGTATGGGCGCGGTCGCTTGAAACAATGCGGAAGCTCGGGGCGGAGTTCATGGTACCCTGCCACTCGCGGCCTGTCACCGGCGCAGCGGTAATCAGCGGGACGCTCGCCGATTACCGGGACGCGATCCAGTACGTGCACGACCAGACCGTGCGCGGCATGAACAGGGGCCTCACGGCGGATGAGATCGTGGAGCTCGTGCGCCTGCCGAAGCACCTTGCTGAAAAACCCTACCTGCGCGAGTTTTACGGCACGGTCCGCTGGTCGGTGCGGAACATCTTCGGCGGCTACCTCGGCTGGTTCAGCGGCGACGCGGCAGCGCTCAACCCTCTCCCGCCCACCGAGCGGGCGGCCCGGATGGCGTCGCTCGCGGGCGGCAAGGGCAAACTGCTCGACCGCGCTCAGGAGGCGCTTGAAAAAGGCGACCACCAGTGGGCGCTTGAGCTGGCAGGTCATCTGCTTGCGCTGAAACCGGGCATGAAAGACGCCCTGGGGATACGGTCGGCCTGCTTCCGGGAGCTGGCCGCCCGCTCGGGCAACGCGAACGAGAGGAACTACTACCTGTCGCAGGCGCTCGAAGCCGACGGGAAGCTCACGCTCGGCAGGCCGCGCGTCACCCCGGACCTGGCGCGCCGCATCCCGCTGGCCGCGATCTTCGCGGGCATGGGCGTGAGGCTCAACCCGGAAAAGTCCGCGGACGTGCGTCAGACCGTGGGCTTCCGCTTTCCCGACACGGGCGAGGCCTACACGGTGCAGGTGCGCCGCGGCGTCGCCTTCATTGAGCCCGTGTTCCCCGCGAAGGCCGACATCACGGTGTCGCTCAGCTCGAGCCTGTGGAAAGAGATAGCGGCGCAGACGGCCAACCCGGCAGTGGCGCTGGCAAAAGGAGATGTGAAGATAGAAGGTGGCCTCGTCAACCTGGTTAAGTTCCTGTCGCTCTTCAGGGATTGACGGCCGCAGTGCCCCCGCAGCGGCTGACCGCCCCCTCCTCACGGCCGGCCGCGACCTCGAACACGGCCTTCACGTTCGCGAAGAACTCCCTGGCCGCGTAGCTGCGATAATACCGGTACTTCCTCATGTCGGCCGATACGCCGCGCGCGTCAAGCCCCGTTTTCCGCGCAATGTAGAGGGCGCGCGGGAGATGGAAGCGCTGAGTGACGATCACGCACCGGGTCACGGCGAAGAGCCGGCGCGCCCTGACCATGGAGTGATACGTATCATACCCGCCGTAATCGAGCAGGAGCGCACCGCGCGGCACGCCCCCCTTCAGCATGAAGTCCCTCATCGCCAGCACCTCGCCGCCGGCGCAGGGGCCGTGGTCCCCGCTCAGGAGTATGCGCTTCACCGTGCCGGCGCGGAACAGGCCCAGGGCGCGGGCACAGCGGTCGCGAAGAACTATCGAGAGCCGGCCGTCCCCGTACACGCGCGCGCCCGGGACCAGGCAGACCGGCGACGGCGGCACGCCGCCGATCGCATGCATTATATAGGGAGCGGAATAAAAGTGGATATGGATGGCAAGGCCGGCGCAGAGTCCGAGGGCCGCCGCGAACATCAAGCCGGCGGCAAGGATAAGCTTTTTCATCATACTTCTGTTATACAATGTATTCCCGGAACATCATGTTCGAGAGCGTTGTCATTTCCGATAGCACTGCCATTCCCGACAGCACTGTCATTCCCGACAGCACTGTCATTCCCGGCAGCATTGCCATTTCGGATATTATCAGGACAATGGCAGTTTCATTATATCAGTACGTAAATCCCAGAATTCCCAGCCCGATGATGTTCATCACGAGCGGAACCGCGTAGATCGTCCCGACAACCATGAGCTTGCCCTTCATCGTTGTGCGGCTCAGCATGAAGATGACGGCCACGAAAAATTCGAAATACCCGAATATGAATATGAGCCATATCCCCGCAAACGACCGGTACCACCAGGGGTATTCCCACACGAGGTGGCCGCCGTAATTGAGCACGGCTTCTATGAACACGCAGACGGCGGCGAAGAGGATGGCAAAAAACCATCGATTCGGTACGCCGAGTATTTTTGTTTTTTTATCCGGCAGAAGCGAGTGATAATAGATGATGCCGAGAATGGTAAACATGAACATGATCTCTATGTTCCATCCCACCGTGGTCCTGAGCGCCGTGTCCCCCGGCGTTGTCCAGAAGGCGGAGTGTCCGCTCAGGTGGAACACCCACCCGTTCCATGTTTCATTGAAAAAATCCATTCCGAACACGGTCAGGCCGGCGAGAACCGCGTCCCATACCCCGGATTCACGCGCCTTCTTGATCTCCATCGTGTAAATATACGCGACAATGGCCAGAATCGGAATGACGTACCATTTGAGTGTCGTCAGGTCCCTCAGGCCCTGGAGAGCCTGTATCGATGCGTCTGTCATAGCAACCTCCTAGCACGGCAGGATTGGCAGGCGGCGCGTCCGGTAATGGAACGCGCTCCGCTCAGCCTGGCCGTGATTCTACTTCCCGGGCAGCTGAATGTCAATCACGTTAAAACCGGAATCGCATCTTTTCCTTTATCAGGCCGCCGTATGCCGGAAAAATCCGGGTATATTTGCCATACGGTAAAAAGTAGTTGCGCCTCCCGGCATCCCCTTTTATCTTGAAAGTGCATTCCGGCAGAGCCATCAAGTGAAGACATGACATTAACCCGGAACGGGATGCCCGGCCGGCCACTGATAACGGCAACGCCGCACATGCGGACGCATGATGGAGGTCAGGATGGACGCCGACTTCGATAAAAAAACCGCGCAGTTTCTGAAATCATTTTACCTGCGCTTCAACCTCTTCACCGAGGGGTTCAGCTTTTTCATCGTCGTGCCCATCATACTCTTTTACGTATGGGCCAACATACAGCTGACACGGGACCAGCTTCTCCTGTTCTTCAAGATAGTGCCCCCGGCGTTCCTGTTCGGCATAGCGTTCGTACTGGTGAACAACCTGATCGCCGTGCTGCCGATCCTCAGGTATTTTAAAAAGCTGGCGCGCGGGGAAACGGTCCCCGACGATCTCTATGCCAGGGCGAAAAAGCGGCTTCTCAATCTCCCGATCATACATTCGATCGGCGCCTTTTTCCGCTGGCTGATCCTCCTCGCAAACGCGATCGTGCCGTTCATGATCCTCTCCGATGCGACCATGCCACAGTTCGTAAACATGTGGATGGGCGCCGGTCTCTGCGCGGGCCTGGGGACTGCGTCCTATTTCGCGATCACCGAAATCATGGTGCAGAACATCCTCAACAGGGGCATTTTCCCCAGGAAGCTCGAGTTCGAGCGCCCGCCGCGGGTGTCGCTGCGAAGCCGGCTCACGGCCCTTTCGGTCACCTCGGTGGTGTTGACCCTGGCCGTCATCGTCACCTTCTTCTATATAACCGTCGAGATGAACAGGATAGCCACACCGCTCATGTACGCGCGGATCGGGGTCATGGCGATCATGGCGGTCATCGTCGGGATCTTCAGCCCCCTGCTGGTCATCAAGACGCTCCGCGACAGGATCAACATCGTGGTCGAGTTCCTCAACAAAATAGGGAACGGCGACCTCAAGAGCGCGGCTCGCGAAATACCGGTGCGTGACGAGATCAGCGAGATCATCACCGACGTGGACGAGATGAAGGACAGCCTCCGCACGGCGCAGGACCAGCTCATGGACATGAACCTCAATCTCGAAAAGAAAGTGGCAGAGCGCACGGAAGAGCTGGAAGCGGCCATGAACGAGCTTGAGGCGATGAACGAGAACCTTACCCGGGTCAACCGCGAGATGGAGGAGAACGAGATCATCCGGAGGAAGGACCTGTCGCTCGCGGCAAGCCTTCAGACCACGTTCATATTGCAAAACAAGCCGGGGTACGCGCGGTACGAAATAGCCACGCTGTACCGGCCCTGGTCGGAGGTCTCGGGGGATTTCTTCGATTTTTACGATGACAACGGCGAGCTCCGGGGCGTCGGCCTGTTTGATGTTTCGGGCCACGGCGTGTCATCCGGCCTCCTTACCCTGCTGGCGAAATCGATCATAACCAGGAACTTCAATCTCTACCGCAACGAAAAGCTGTCGGTCATAATGGAGCACGTCAACACGGAGCTGATCGCCGAGATAGGCCGGATCGACAATTACGTCACCGGCATCCTCCTCCGTTTCACGGGAGACTACGCGGAATACGTCAACTGCGCCCACCCGGACATCGTGTTCAAATCCGGGTCATCGGGCAGGGTCGGCAGGATACTGGACAAGATGGGCGACGGCTACCGGAGCCTGGTCCTCGGCGTGGAAGGCGTGAACCAGCCCTTTCCATCGGTATCCCTCAAGCTGGGCCGTGACGACTGTCTCTTCATGTTCACTGACTGCCTGATCGAGGCGGATGACGGGCAGGGAAACACCTATGATGAGGCGCGCATCGTTGAGTCGATGAAAAACGCGCCTGATGGTCCGGCGCAGGACGTTCTTGACCATATCATGAAAGATTTTAATGCATTTCACGGGAAGACGCAATTCAAGGACGACCTGACAGCGCTCTGCATCAAGGTGAAATAACGTCCGGCCTATTTCAAAAGATCGGAGAACCTCTTTTCAGCGAGCGCGTCCCTGAAGCAATCGTCGCCGCGCGCCATTACCTTGTATTTCACGTCTAGCCGTATCGCCTCTGCAAGGAGGGGGTAGGCTCTGTCAAATTCTTTCAGAACAGCGTGGGAGCAGGAAAGGTCATAGGCGGAGCTCGCTACCTGCGTGTTTTGCCTGTTTTTCCGGCCCAGGTCAAGGGACGCGGCCAGGGGCGCGATCGATTCCTTCACCCGGCCGGTCATCGCGAGGGAGACGCCCAGGCCGCGATGGCACGCCCACAGAGAGCCGGGGTCGGGAAGCGGGTCCTTCCCCCCGTGCAGCTCGAGCGCCAGCAGGTAATGCCGCCCTGCGCCGGCCCAGTCGCGGGCCATATAATAAAACTCGGCAAGGAGCAGCTGGCCGGCGCTGCGGTCCCTGATCGTGCCATATTCCTTTTTGAGATACCTGATCCCCTTCTGCACATCGGTCCTGCTGTTATAGCGCCGGGCCCGTCTCATGACCTTCTTGAACGGGTCATCGCCCGACTCAAGCGCGAGGCCTTTCTTCTCCACGAGAAAGCCCCTCACCAGGCGCGACTCTTCGCTTTGAAACCCGAAGCAGAAAATGAAAATGAGGTTACCGGCTGCATACAGCTCCTCGGGATGCGTCGCGGTCGGTCCGCCCGTGCCGCCCCAGAGGAAACCCGTGAGAAAGAGCCCGACCCTTTCAGCGTCCGCGGCAGACCCGTACTGCAGCATCAGCAGGGTACCGCGCGTATCGCCGTTGAGCCGGAGCTCCTGGAAGGATTTCTTTGACGGTTTCGGCAGGGTGCCCAATTGGTCAGGCGTGTTATAGAACGTCACCGGCTGGATGGAAATCGTGTTGATCCGGCTCCCGATCTCGTACCCGGCCGGGAGGTCGGCCCCGGTCAGCTTCAGGGTATCGATGGAATGGTCCGCGGCGTATGCCCCGCACGCGACAGCAGCAAGTACGCATAGAAAATATGGGAAAAGCCTTTTCATCCGGGCCACCTCATGCCTCATGATCACGCGAGTATCCATACATGGGAGGGTTTCCGTTTTTTCGCAACAACTTCTGCCCCGGCGCCATAAAAAGATTACCGCCGGAAAAAGGGAAAAGATCAACCATCCACGGACAGGACTTTGCGTAAAAACCCCGTCTCCCTCGCCGAAACCTTTTCGAAGAGCTCTCCGGTATACGGCTCGAAGTGTCCGCTCGCGAGGACCATCTTCTCCGATGCTTGTATCCTGTCCGCCGTCTTCAATACGTCCCTCCAGTCGACAAGGGAGTCTTGCTCCGCGATCACAAACAGCGCAGGGCACTTTACCCCTCCCGCGTATGCAATGGGCCGGTAGCTGATGATCTCTAGGCATATCCGTACCGGGCATTCGTTTTTCCATTTACTATCTTTCGGAATGAGCCCGGTATAGCCGTCCCAGGAATCCGGCGTGTTCATGAGCGCGAATGTGTCCGGCCTGCCCACGATGGGAACGAGATGGGGCTTGCGGAACGTCAGGATGCGCAGGAGGTCGCGGATGCCGTTAATCGTGGCGCTCATTAAAAATGAAAAGCTGAATAAGCGGAAAAGGGAGAGGCCGTTAACAAAAGGCACCTGCGACACGATGCAGGCAATGCCTTTAGATTTAGCGGCCGCAACCACCACGTGGCCGCCGGAGAAGGAGGAGCCCCACAGAGCCACGCGCGAGACGTCGACTGCCTCCAGCGTGCGAACGTGCGCGATCGCGGCGAGCCAGTCGGCTATGTGCCGCCGGGGACTGATCAGGTTCCGCGGTTCTCCGTCGCTGTCGCCGAAGTTCCGGTAGTCGAACACGTACGCCGCAATCCCCGCGGCAGCGAAGCGAGCGGCAAAGGCCGGCAGGCGGAACGCGCGCTCCGCCCCGAGGCCGTGCGCCATGATCACAACAGGCGGACGGCCCTTACCGTCCGGCAGGTACAGCGTTCCGGCGCAGCGCACGCCCTTGCTCGTGAAATCAGATACGATCGTTTTCATGCATTCCTCTCCCTGTACCGGCGGTCCCGGCGTCATACTATCGTAAAGCCGCCAAACAGCTTCAGTATACCCTCCATTTTTTCCCGGTCAATCCAGCCGCGCAGTGCCGCGGCATCCGCCCCCGCCTCCCGGCCGAGCATGCCGCTCTTCTCGAGCCAGAGCGGGTTGTTCCGGAGCAAACCGATCCGCTGCGCGCCCTCCTCCCGTAGAAACGCCGCGATAGCGGACAGGTTCTCCTCCGTGGCTGTAAGGCCCGGGATCAGGGGGACGCGCGGCAGCACCTCGATGCCGCCATCGCGGAACAGCCGGTTCAGCTTCCGGAAGTTTTCCAGTATCACGTCGTTTGATTGGCCGCAGAGGGCGCGGTGCCGGTCCGGGTCGATGATCTTGATGTCCATGTACACGCGATCGAGGTGCGGGTAGAGGCGCTCGAGGAAGGCGCCGTAATTGAAAAAACCGCAGGTTTCGAGGAGGACGCGGATGCCCCGCTCCCGCAACGCGGCCGCAAGACGCGCGGTGAAATCCATGAAGAGCGCAGGCTCGCCGCCGGAGAGGGTGACGCCGCCTCCCGAGTTGTTGAAGAACGGGACGTCCTTCTCGACGACGCGGACGATCTCATCAACGGTCATTGCCTTGCCGACAAGGGACAGCGCGCCTGACGGACATGTTTCCACGCATATGCCGCACAGGGTGCACTTCTCCCGGTCCACGTAATATTTGTTTTTCCGATCAAGCGCGCCCTCGGTGCAGGCGCGCCGGCACGCGTCGCACGCCACGCACTTGCTCCCGTCAAAGGATATCTCACGCTCGCGGCGCTTGCTCTCCGGGTTGTGGCACCACACGCAGGAGAGCGGGCACCCCTTGAAGAAGACCACGGTGCGTATGCCCGGGCCGTCGTCGAGGGAGTTGCCTTTGATTTCGAAAATCAAGGGATTACTTCGTAATTCATTCATATTCAAATTATTTGCTTCCTTGATGGCCACCTTGTGTTTGTTCACCGACCGGTGCAGGGTTAACGACCGGGAGCCGGTCAGGCATGAGGGGGACGAGGGCGCTGCCCTCTTCCCCCATCAACCCCCATCTCCCGCCGCCTCTGACGCCGGCGGCCGGCTTGGCCTATCACTAGTAACATGTTTTAACTTTTCGCTGCAGATGTCCATCCATGTCCACTTCGCGACGCCGCGCGTCCTGCGCGGCGGCTTGTTGTGGCCTGGTTTAGTAAACTTATATTATTTTATTTCTAAAGAAATCTGTCGGGCATCCCCAGAACATGAAGTTTATCTGATTCTCCCCCTGTTCGAGATATTTCTCTTCCCCAAACATCCTTGTCACTCACTTTGTAACCACCATTGCTGATCTCATCAATTCTGAAAAACCATCCAGACACTAAATTATTAATTGGATATTTTTTAATATTTCTTTTTCACTTAACTTTTGAACATTCTCTTTCATTCTAATATCATCCACATGCCTTTTTCTAAGGCCACAACCTGTGACCTTAGAAAAAGCCAGCCCGTCATTCCCGCCTTCGCGGGAATGACAATCGCTTTATTCAATGATGCAAATCGGTTATACATTATATTTGGGCATTTATAAGTCCAACTATTCACTGTTCACTATTCACTATTCACTGCCTTTACACCCCGTACTCCGCCCGCTCGATCAGCTCGATCTGCATCTCGCGGTTAAGCGTGACGAAATAGGCATTGTAACCCGAGATCCGCACGATCAGGTTGCGGTAATTTTCAGGGTGCGCCATCGCGTCGCGCAGCACGGCGGAGGAGACCACGTTCATCTGCATCTGCATGCCGCCCAGGTCGAAGTACGTCTTCACGTACGAGTACATGTTGTTCACCATGGCCTCATGGGTGTCGCTCGAAGCCGGGACCACTTTCACGTTAAAGGCGATATTGTTGTTCATGGTTTTCGGGTCGAGACGCGCCACGTCCCGTATGTTGTCGAGAAGGTTTTTCGAAGCGTTCGGCTCGGGCGTGAGCCCGGGCGTGAAAGCCTTGCCCGCGAGCCGCCCCGAAGGCAGCGCCCCGGTCATGTTGCCGAAAATGACGTGGTTCGACATGGACCAGAACCCGGCCGTGTAACGGCCTCCGCGGTAGTTCTCATGGGCGTAGTACGCGTCGTGCGCGAACGCTGCCACGCGCTGCGCCATCGCCAGGGCCTCGTCGCTGCCCGATCCGAAGCGCGGGACCCGGTTCATCACCATGGCGTGGATTTCCGGGAAACCGCTGTAGTCCGCGTCGATGGCGCGCTTGAACTCGGGAAAGGAGACCCGCTTCTCGTCGTACACAAGCTTCTTGACCGCCATGAGCGAATCGGTGATGTCCGCCAGGCCGATGCAGGCCGAGCCGGAGCTGTTGTACGTGGCCCCGCCCTTCGTCACGTCGAGGCCCTTCGTTATCGGCCCCTCGATAAGCGCTGACAGGAGCGGCGTGGGCCGGAGGTAGCCGTGCGCCTTGCCCAGCATGTTGTTCTCCTCGACCGAGTTGTCGATCAGGAACTGGAACTGCGTGGTAAATGCCCTGTAAAAGCCCTCGAAATCGGGGAAGGCGCCGGACTCGATCACCCCGGTAGCAGGTCCCACCTTCCAGTTCATGAGGGGGTGCCTCCCGTCATTCAGGGCCATCTCGAGCGCTGCCACCATGTTCATCATCATGCAGTTGGTATGGCCGATGTGCTTGCCCGAGAGGGTGGGCTCCACGCACCCGGTGGCAGACCAGTTGCGCAGGTCGCGCTGGTCGTAGTTGAATTCCCCGAGGGAGGCCATGACCGCGGTGTCGCTGTGCAGGGAGGGCGTGGCCGTGGTAATCAGGTTTACCTCGCAGAGCCGTTTCAGGTAAGTCTCGCTGTTAATTCCTTTGTGATACCGCGCATTCACGTTGGGGTCCCGGATGGAAAGCATCTCGGTCACCTTTAAAAAGATATAGGTCATGTCGCATACCGCGTCCTCGCCGTCCGGAGTGACGCCGCCCAGGGTGATGGCCTGGTCAGACGAGCTGCCGCCGAAGAGGTAGTTGCCGATGTCAGGTACCAGCGGGAGATGGTCGGTGCAGCGCATGTAGAAGCAGCCCACCAGCTCGATCGCTTTCTTTATATACGCCGCGCGTTTTTCAACAGTGTCGAGCTTCTTCATGTCGCGCTCGAAATACGGCTGGAACCACTGGTCCATCCTGCCGAGCGAGAGGCCGGCATTGGTGTTCTCCATGTGCAGGCCCACCCACCCGATCCACGCGGCGTTCACAGCTTCATCAAGCGTGTCGCACGGGCCTTCCGGCACCTTCGAGCAGATGGCAGCGAGGCGCGCGAGCTCTTCCTTCCGCACCGGGTCCTTCTCGGCCTCCGCTTCGGCAGCGGCCTGCTTCGACAGGTTCTTCGCGTACGCGGCCACACCCTCAAGGCAGAGGATCATCGCTTCGAGCAGGTCGCGCTTGCCGCCGGAAGAACCGTTCGTTTCAGAGAGCTCGCCGCGTATTTCATCCATGCAGCCCTTTATCCCGATCCGGAGCAGCTTCGGGAAGTCCGCTATGGTGTGCGAGAGGGCCACGCTCTTCCAGAGGAAGTAGACGGCGAAGCGCTCGTCGATGCGCTGGCAGAGCGGGTTGCCGTACTCGCGGCGGACCCACTCGCGGAAGTTGCGCTGCGTCCAGTAGGGGAACACGTCAAAATGCAGGATCCGCTTCGTCTCCTCGGAGATGTTATACGGGTTAAGCTCCCGGTCCTGCACGTTGTTCAGCTCGCTCCAGATCATGCCGCCGTGCGCCTCCGGGTAGATGATAACGCCGATGTCCTTCGTGGTGGAGGTTCCGGCGACAAGGTCGTTTTTGCGGATGATCGGCTTGCGGTTCTCCATCATGTACCGGTATGCACCGGCCTGCCGCAGCTCGGGCACCCACTCGGATCCGTCCTTCTGCGTTTCAAAGCCGTTTTCCCGGAACCAGCGGGTCATGAGCTGTGCACGCTCGGGGCATATCTCCGGCTTTGTCATGAAATGATCGTCAAGAAAACGCTTGAGCCGGGGAAAGTCCGCAATCGAGTACCCGGCGAGGAACGGATCCGTCAGGTGCTTAACGCCCGGATCAACAGACGGGGCGCGGAGCATGCCCTCCCTGACCTTCTTTTCCGCCGGGGCCGGCGTTGTGGCTCCCGCGCGGGAGTCCTCGAGCTTTTGCTTTTCCCGCTCTTTCTTAATCTTCTCCCCCATCCTCTTATGCTTTTTGTACAGGAGTATTGATACATAATAATTAAAAAGGTTTGCGTACACCATGCTCCCCTCAAGGCGCATCTTCCCCTTGATCAGGAACAGTATCAGCTCGTTGGGGGGGAGGTTGATCGCTTCCATGACCGTTTTGCGGTCTTTGAATATTATTATGCTGTCCGCACCCTCCGGGATCGAGCCGCAGACAGAGACCCTGCCGTCGCGGAACGCCAATGCGGCGGTAACACTCCCGTCTTCGGTCCTGAATCCGATGCTGAAATTGATCCAGCCGTCCGTACTCTTGAGGTACGCGCGCTTCGATTCGCGGCGGTTATATAATGCCGCCATCAGGCCCAGCAGAACCCGTATCAATATATTCGTAATATTCATGGTTATACTCCGCACTCCGGTTTTATACTCAGACGGGGCAGCGGTAATAATGTACTATAGATACAAGTAATAATCGACCGTAATTATAAATCTACACCAAAAACCAGGTATGGAACGCCCCCTTCCCGGTTTCATGTTATCGATCATCGGATCCCGGCGGTCTTTCGGCTGACTTATGCCTCCCCGTCCATTTCAACAATATAGGAATGGAGTATTTTAAGAACGGCTTCCACCGTTTCCGGATGGACATGGTCAACGGTATCATCAAGCGTGTGGTACACGACCACGTCCCGCTCAATGCTTACCGGCATCGCGATAAGGGTGGTTGCATTAACGCCGGCCTTTGCCAGCTCGGCAGCGTCCGTCCCGCCGCCGCCAAAAGGCATCCTCAATGTCCTGGCGCTGAATCCCTGGCGTCTGGCGATTTCAACACATCGTTCGGCCATATTCCCGGAAAGCTTCACGGTGCCGTTTATATCCGATACGAGGAACTTGATTTTGTCGACGTCGTATATGCTGTCCATGTTGAAATTATAGGCCGGTATGGCCTGCAGCTCCGCACGGTGCTTTTTCGCAAAGGCCTTGGCGCCTCTCAGGCCGGACTCCTCCGCGTCAAAGCTGAGTATGACAAGGCGCGTATGCTTGAGCGCAGGATGCCCTTTCTTTCCCGCCCTTTTGAAGAGCTCGGCAATTTTCAACGCAATGGCCGTGGCTATCATGTTATCGCCGGCGCCAGGGGTTCCTTTTTTTCCGAGAAAGAAAACGAGCGGAACGACGAAAACAAATGACGCAATCGCGCCGTACCGGAAGATGTCCGCGAACCCCGGGATCGCGTCAAACACATAGTTCATGATTACCCAGGTCCAGACGAGAAAAAAAGACACGTTGATGGGGATAAGGCCCAGAATGAGCCGAATCCTGTACAGCCGGGGAAACTTCGCGAAGAAATTGAATACATAGGCACTGTCGTGATGCCCGCTGATGATTATCTGCTGCCGGACTTCCGCGGCCGGCTCGATGACGCCGTATACGTTGTATCCCTTTTTCTTTTCATAGAAACGGTCGAAAACCTGCAGGTAAAAAACGAACTGACACACGCTGATGACAACACCGAAGGTGTAGCCTGCCGCGGCGGGTATAAGGCATCCGAAAAACAGAAACACCGACGAGACGATGAAAGAAACGGCGGACACGCATATAAACCCGAGCATCGCGCGGGGATGCATCTCGAATTCCTCGATCGCGGTGCAATCGCAATGCCTGTCCATCTCCCTCTTGATTATATCGGCCGACCGCCTGCATGCTTCCGTGCCGGCCAGGCGCGGCCCGCATTCGTCAATTATGTTACCGGTAAATTTGAGAGCTTCCGCCGCGTGTTTGCCGGATATGACCGTTTTTTTCATTAGAGATTCTTCTCCATCATGATGTGCAAGAACCCGTTCCATCCGACAACTGCCGCTAGGACAGGCCACATTTATATAGAAGCCGGCGTATGCTGCGTCAAGAATTATATTCACAGGAAATGTCAATCGAGAAGTCCCATATAAGAGCCATGGTCCAAAAATAGCTTTCAATTTTCACCCTGCTTCTTTCATACTGTTCGTGGACACGTTCCTGATACATGACGAGCAGGGAACAATACATTGATTTTAAAACTGACAGTATACGCTGCCCTGATATCCTTGACGATACTGGCCATGCCGCCTGACCTTGCGGCAATCGATGCCGGCCAGAACCCATGGGGCATCAAGTGGCGCGTGATCAAGACGCAGCATTTCAAGGTGATTTACCCGGCAGAGATCGAGAAGGACGCCCGGCGGGTCGCCGCGACACTGGAATATGCATACCCGCACGTTACCAAAAGCCTGAAATTCCAGCCAAAGCGCCGCCTCCCGGTGCTCCTGTATACCCAATCGGTCATCTCCAACGGCATGGCGGCGTACATGCCGCGGCGTACTCAATGGTGGAACACGCCCCCCCAGGACTCCTTTGCCGGCTCCAACGACTGGTACACGGAGCTTGCGATTCACGAGTTCAGGCACATCGTTCAGATGGACGGGCTTAACCGCGCCTTTAACAAGGCACTCTACATACTGTTCGGTGGGACAGGGGCTTTCATCATGGGTGGCATCAGCGTGCCCTGGTGGTTCATCGAGGGTGACGCCGTGGGCACGGAGACTGCCCTTACCGCAAGCGGCCGGGGCAGGATCCCGGAATTCGATGTCGAGCTCCGCGCCCAGCTGCTCTCTGGAAAACGCTACAGGTATTACAAGGCCCTGTTCGGCTCTTACCGGGACTGGGATCCCCTCTCCTCGCCCTATCTCATGGGCTACTACCTCACCACGCACGTGAAGCGAAAATACGGGCCCGACATATGGGCGGACATGCTCTACCGCGCGACCTGGTGCCCCTTTGTACCTCACTGGTTCACCATACAGCTTAAAAAAAAGACGGGCAAGGCAGCCCACGTACTCTACAACGAAACCATGGACGAGCTCGAGAAACTCTGGCGTGAACAGCTTGCGGGACTAGAATTCACGGATGCCAGGCCCCTCCAGAAAATAGACAGTAAGAACTGGACCTACAACGACGCGCCGCAATACGCCCCGGACGGGAGCATCCTCGTCATGAGACACGGCATGAAGGACATTTATTCTCTGGTCAGGATCGATCCCTTCTCAGGCACCGAAAAAAGGCTCTGCTACACCGGTAAAATCAACTTCACGGGGATATCGGCGGGCGGGGGGCGCGTAGCCTGGGCTGAGCGGGTGCCTGACCCCCGCTGGGGAGAGCGCAGCTGGTCCGTTATCGTTACGTACGACCTGGCCGCGAAAAAGAAGCGCTTCCTCACGAAGAGGTCCCGCCTGTTCGCGCCCGCCCTGTCGCCCGACGGCACGCGGATTGCGGCGGTCGAGTTCTCGGCAAATAACGAGTGCACCCTGGTAGTGCTTGACGCGGCCACGGGGGCGGAGCTGAAACGCTTTGCCAACCCGGAAAACGAATTTATCCAGACTCCGCACTGGTCCACCGAGGGGTCCCAGGTAACATACACGAAGACACACCGGCTCCGCGGCAAAGCCGTCGCCGTCATGGATGCAGAAACCGGCACGGAGGAGACAGTCGTGCCATACGGGCCGGAGAACGTATACTACCCGGTCTCTGACGGAAAGCACGTATATTTCGTCTCGCCACTTTCGGGCATCGACAATATTTATACTGTCGACATCTCGACAAAAAAAATATTCCAGGTAACGAGCCGCATGTCCGGGGCATACTACCCTTCGCTGTCCCCTGATGGAAAAAAACTCGCTTTTAACGACGTTACCGCGGACGGCTACGTCGCCGTTGAGATGCCGCTTGACCCAGCGTCATGGAAGCCCATCGGGAAAGTCGGGGACCGGGGTCTCCGTTACTACGAGCCGCTGATCGGACAGGAGGCCGGCGGTGATATCACGAAGGACATACCGGAGGGAAATTACGAATCGAAAAAATTTAATCATTTCACCCATCTCGCGAACATCCACACATGGATGCCCCTGGTCAATCCTCTCTCACACGAGCTGTCTCTCTCGTTCACATCGCTCAACCTGCTGAACACAACGCAGTTTTCAGCAGGGTACATTTACAACTGGAACGAGCGTACGCATGCCGGCATGGTGGATATCAGCTACGCCGGGTGGTACCCGGTCATCGACCTCGGCTGCTTTTACGGCGGCAGATCATCAACGTACGATGTCGTGTATTTTTACGGGCTCTACAAAGAAAACCACACCTATACCTGGCGCGAGTTGAGCCCCTCACTCGGCCTTAAGATCCCTCTTGACCTGACCCGCAGCCGTTTTAACACGCGCCTCATTATGGGTATAAGGGGGGCGTATACCATGGTCGACGGCATGGATTTGGAAGAACGTTACTTTACCGGCGGCAGGAACCACAACGGGCAGTTCATACCAATCTCATACTTCACGAGCCTCTATAACGGGTACCAGTGGTTCGCCGATATACACCCTGTTTGGGCGCAGACAATTGACATCATCTACCGGCATACTCCATTTCCGGGACCTTACCATGGGAGCCTTTTCTCCATGAGCGGTGCTCTCTATTTTCCGGGCTTCTACAGGCATCACAGCTTTTTCATCCAGGGCGGCTACGAGGCACAAAACCCTCATGATATCCGATTCGCCAGCCAGATGCTCTTCCCCCGGGGTTACGATTATGAATTCTCGCGGACACTGGTAAAAACTGGCCTCAACTACACGTTCCCTATCTACGATCCGGATTGGAACATTCTCCACGTGCTTCACTTAAAGAGGATTTATGCAAATCTATTCGGAGACCTGGGGGCCGGTTTAGAGGGGCGGAGTAATCGTTACTATTGCTCCACCGGGTTGGAGCTCTGTTTTGAAGTTCACCTGTTCACCATAGAGGTCCCCTTAATACTGGGGGCACGGGGATATTACCGCTTCAACCAGCATGACCAGTATAAGAGGCCGTACGGATTTGATTTCATCTTCGGCATTGGTACTGATCTGCTGGGCATGCTGACAAGAAAAAAATATGCGTTCTGAGGAACGATTCAACGCAGTGTCGGTCGGACGTCACCGACAAAAAAACGGAGAAAAGAAGAGAATGAAAAACACGTTCCTGTTTTTTATTGCTGTTCTCGGAATTGCCGCACTAACGGCCGCATGCCCAAAAATAAGCTCATTCATGGTGAGGATGGCCGCTCTGGAAAAATCATCATGCTTCTGTACTGACAAGACCTGCGTGGAGAAGGCCATAAATGATTTTCTTGAAATTGGGGCTGTCATAAAGAAGGAAACGCCTGATTCGACCCCGGAAGACACACGGAAACTCAGCAGGTATACGATAACTATCCTGGCTGCATCGCAGGGAAAGGTATATCACCGATAACAATCAGACAGAAACTCCAAAAATTGAAATAATTCATCATTATAATAGTCAGAGCTTTTATTGGAGCAATACCAAATAATTCAAATTACTATCTATAATATTGTACATCAATAACATAAAGTATACATTTATGATACTTTTGTTTAATAAAATCCAGAGAATTGTGTGAATGAAGGTATTCTGATAAATAAAAAAAATTAATACTATACACAAAAAGGCTAAACATATGTATGCTTTTTCCGATATTATTTATGTCACAATGAATTTTGGAGGTAAGTATCATGATAATCCATCGTACAGCTGAGTTTGTTAATTATCGTTCACCATTAAATTCCGGACAAGGTCGGACACCGCTCTTTCTCAGAAATCATACCGAATATGAAAGAGGACTTGATCGGATAGAGATTTCAGAAAATGCGCGCAAGCATTTTCTGGATAATAGCAGTTCTCCCCTGGAAAAAGGCATACTGAAGGCACTTCCGGGTTTGGAGCGTTTCAGGGAAGACCTGCGCAGGGTTGAAAGCATGTCTGATGAAAGGCGCAGCGAACGTATTGAAGAGTTGAAATCCAGGTTACTCATGGATAACTATCACGTCGATGAGTTAATGTTGACCCATGCGGCGAAAAAAATGGTATCTACCATAGCCGGGAAATGACTGGACAGGAACAGACTTATAAAACACAGTCAATTATAATGAATGGCAACGGATAAAATGAAGTACGATTTTGACAGGGTGATAAAACGTAAGGGCACCGGCTCGGTAAAATGGGATCTCGCCGACAGTATCTTTGGCGGATCCGATCTTCTTCCGCTATGGGTTGCCGATATGGACTTTCAATCTCCACCGGAGGTCATTGATGTACTGGTTAATCGTGCCCGGCATGGAATATATGGGTATACCGCGGCATCGTCTACCTACTTCGAATCTTTCATAGCCTGGTTCAGAAAGCGTCACGGATGGGAAATCCATTCTGACTGGATTCATTTCAGCCCCGGTGTCGTTCCAGCACTGAATCTGCTCCTTCAGACATTCAGCCACCCAGGGGACAAGGTAATAATCCAGCAGCCGGTTTATTATCCATTCATGAATGCCATTCGTAATAACGGCAGGGTGATTGTAAACAACCCGCTGGTGCTCGGCCATGGCAAGTACCGCATGGACCTGGATGATCTCGAACGGAAAATAATAACTGAGCAAGCAAAATTACTTATCTTGTGCAGCCCGCATAATCCCGTAGGCAGGGTTTGGAGCAAAGATGAACTCTCGCTCCTTGGTGAGATCTGCAGTAAGTACAACGTGATAGTAATCTCTGATGAGATTCACTGCGACCTAACATACCCAGGGATAAAGCATGTTCCATTCGCATCGATTGCCGATAACTATCTGATGAACTCCATCACATGTCTTTCACCCAGCAAGACCTTTAATCTAGCAGGCCTGCAAACCGCCGGCTTGATAATAGCTAATCCTGAAATGCAAATAAAATATAAGCGAACGCTCGAATGTTTTGGGCTTACATGGCCCAATCTGTTTGCTTGCGAGGCGTTGACAGCCGCATATACGCATGGTGGGCAATGGCTTGATGCTGTGATAGAATATTTAACTGACAATCTTTCTTTTCTGAAAGACTTCATCAAGAATAATATACCCGAAATTACCCTTGTCGAGCCGGAAGGAACATACCTCGCATGGATTGACTTCAGGAAACTTGGATTGGACAGAGTATCGCTGAAGAGTCTTCTCCGCGAAAAGGCCGGAGTGGCATTTGATGATGGATACATATTTGGTTCACCCGAAGGTGATGGATTCGAAAGAATCAACATAGCATGTCCTCGAATCCTACTCGAAAAGGCATTACGAAAAATTGTGGCTGCCATTCAATAGACTCACTCAAGCCGTGTATATGCCCGAGGTGTGTAACCCCAGCAATATCTCCAGCAGTGTACTCCATCAATCAATTCATATGAAGTAATATAATTTTTATAAAGATAGTTTTCGATTTTATTCGCAAATTCTATTGAAGTCATCATTGAAAGCATTATATCAAGAAATTTATTCACTGCATAAGCAATAACATGCGACAAAGACATTTTATATACCTTCCGCAAATCCTGGGTATACTCATATTCATCCTCTCTCAGACACAGGTGAAAAGTAGTCCAATTTTCAGCTACATCTCTTTTTTGATATTTAATTCGAGACCACGATCCAGCATGTTTTCCTTCATCTTCCAATAATTTTCCAAGCAACAACCTGACAATTAACATTTGCGGCCTGTTCAAGATTTTTGATGCATGTTCGATTTTTCTCAATATGTTGATGTGCATATTAGCAGTTGTTTCAATTTTCATGGTCAAACTCCTGTGCTATAGAATATTTCGTTTTCTCTTATAACGAATTGAAATTTAAAAAATAAAATTTTTTCGATAGTTATCGATATTTTATTACATTAAATCTATCTGTACATCATTATTATGGGGGAGAACCATGAAATTAGCAGCAATCACAGGATGCGACAGCGGCATTGGCGAATCTCTTTGCAAAATCTTTATCCGCCAGGGCTATACTGTAATCATCTCATACCTTGAAAAAAATCCCTTCGATAAAGACCCATCGGTCCAAGCCATTCGCCTCGACCTTCGTAACGAGCATCAAATAGAAATATTTACAGAAACCGTCAGTAGCTATTGCGACCGTGGTTATAACCTCGAATATTTTATAAACAACGCCGGAGTTGCAATGGGCGGTCCCTTTGAAAACATTCCCCTGGAGGTATATAGAACAATTTTTGAAATAAATTTCTTCGGGCTTATTTCAGTCACCCGGAAGATCCTTCCGGCGCTTATCAAGTCGCATGGACGCCTGGTAATCAATGGTTCAATGGCGGGTCGAGTCGCCCTTCCCTTCCTGTCGCCATATGTATCGACCAAATACGCCCTGGAAGGATGGTGCGACTCGATACGGCGGGAACTGCGGCCCTTTGGAATCCGGACAATAATTCTTGAGCCCGGTGGGATCGCTACCCCAATATGGAGCAGAGCACTTGAACAGGATTATTCTTTCGCAGATAAAAAGTATGAAACCAGTATCCAGTCATTTAAGAAAAATTTCATAGCTGCCGGAACGAGAGGGATGAATGTCGACAAGGCGGCACGACTTATATATCGCTTTATTACCAGACACAGGCCCGGGGCAAGATACATAGTATCCCAGAACAGGCTCATATCATTTCTTGAGACACTTATCCCCGGCTGGCTGCTTGACATGCTCGTGATCAGGATGTTCTCCATGTACTATGGGGGAATTGTTTAATTAGATCCTGTATATTTAAAAAAAGAACAGGCGCCCTAAGCGCCTGTTCTGATTCACTTTTACGATTTTTTTTAATTATCAAAGCAGATTATGAACATCAACCCGCCTTCTTGCTGACAAGCTTTCGCACGTCCATTGGCTTGATATTGCGTTTGCGATCGCGCACAAGTTTCCTTGCTTTCTTGGGGCATTTCTCGATACATACGCCACCACCATAACATTTGTCCATATTGACCACCGATTTCGGAACACCGTTGGTAACGACGATCTCAACCGCATGGAACGGACAGACAGTTTCGCAGGTCCCGCAGCCAATGCATCTATTACCATCTACCTGAGCGATGTAACCGGAAGGCGTAAGCTGCCGGACTCCCCATTTCATGGATTCGAAGCCCAAGCAGCAGCATGAGCAACAATTGCAGATAGCGTAAAATTGATCTTTCAGACAACTCTTGAACCAGGCATTGTGGACCAGGCCCATTTCATGGAACTCCTCCAGTTTTGCCAGAGCTTGTTCCTTTGTAAGCCGAATACTCGTATTCGGCTTGTGGTCGACCAGGAAATTGCATAGTTTAGGATCGCCAATAAACATGCAGGTCTGATACGGCTCCTTTGCGACAGTGCAGGCTTTACCCTGGTGGTCCTTCCGATCCCGCTTGCACATGCAGTCAGTGAGAACATAAGAAGTTTCAGAATTAAGCAATATCTCACGGGCACGATAGTAGGGTATAACCTGATCACCGAGGTCCTGAAGCGGGACTTCGCGATCAAGAGTAATAATTGCATTCGCGAGATCAGGTGGCAGTACCTTGCCATGATAACCATCTTCCAGCCATCTCTTAGCGAGAGGACCTGACAATCGTGCAAATTTTCTTAACAACTTGATATACTGCGGTCCCCATCGCCCGTAGAACATACCATGTGCGCCTCCGGTTAAAGTCTGTCGCATGCCAAGCCATTTCAGCGCCCGCAGCGTGGAAAGCCTCATGATATGCCATGGCCACAACTCCATCCAGAGGACAAACATTATTATTGCCCCAAGTACCGAGCATAAAATTATAATTCCTGCTGTTGTCACACATCACCCCCCAGATTCCAGATTATACCTCACTCGGTCATATCTGCCGGTCAAGATGCTTGGCCAGCCTCTTGCCCAGTGAAACCACGGTCCACACCACCGGCGCACCAAGCGATGATGGCAAAACGCTCGCATCGCAGCAGTAGAGCCCGTCAATCTGTGTTGCAAGGTTCTTGTCCAGTACATGACCGATCCGACAGGTCGCCGAGGGATGTGCGCCGGCCTGCTTCATCGGATAAATGCTGCTTTCCTTGGCCCCGGCCTTTTTGAAAATCTTGGTGATAACCTCGATGCCCTTGTCAAGTTTCTTGCGGTCTGACGGCGTAACCGGTTTTGTAAATGCCCGGCCTTTTCCGATTTCCCCGGATATGTCGTCGCGCACTTTCACCATGATACTGCTATAACGCGGAAAATTTGCCAGCTTGAGAAGGTGTTTGGGACCAGAGAGAAACGCTACCCCCAGGAAGAGCGCCCAGTTGGGAGATACGGGCAGAAGAACAAAATCGTCCGACTCGTAATGCTCGATGGTCCCCACACTCATAGGGGTTGCACCCCGGTGGTTGGTCCCGGGCACAACCGCCTGAACAAAGGAAAGCCAGTCACAACAGAGGCCTTTGCCCGCCTCACCGATCCCTGCCTCCCTCAACATATGAACATTACTCATGCCCCCGGCTGAAAGGACCACGGTTTTACCGTAATAACGGTCCCCGTTTTTCAGCTCCACGCCGGATGCTTTGCCGTTTTGCACCAATATTCTTTTAACATTCGCATGAAGCTTCAGATCCGCACCGCCGGCGACCGCCTCATCTCCGAAAACCCGTCCGGTCCATTTGGCTCCGGTCTTACAGCCAAGCATGCAGTTTCCCGATCCCGTGCATTTGCTCGCGTCAATAAACTTGTCCATCTTCTGCCAGTGGTAGCCGAGGCTGTTAGCCGCCTCCATAAGACGAAGATTGTTTTCCCCAATAAGCTCATCAGGCAGCGGATTGATCCAGAGTCCTTTCCGGGCCTCTTCCGCCTCTTTCGTGAGATCGATTCCGACCGCGTCAAAAACTTTTTTGGGAGGGGGAAGCGCGGAGCCAGCCGCAATGTTGGATGCCCCGCCGTAATTATTGACAAAGAGAACAATGTCCCTGGGGTTTCGCAGAAGCGTGGCAAGGTCGAACATGGTTGCCACCGTGACGGTATTTCCCAGCCACTCCATCCTTCCGCCCTTCTCGAGCATCAGGACTTTCTTACCTTTCCTGGTCATTTCACGGGCAACAGTACATCCGGCCGCCCCGGTCCCAACGACGATGACATCATACTCTTTTTTTTGTTCTTTCATTGCATCACATCCTCTATTAATTTTTTGAATCGACAAATTCATTTTTAACTATGTCGATATCAAGCGGCACATTTTTAGTTGCGTCCCTCCTTATGCCGAGGGCCTTTTCCGGACAATGTTCCACGCAAAGCTCGCAGCCAAGGCAGGCATCCTTGTCATATGTGAATATCTTGTTTACCCTATCAACTTTTATGGCCCCTGCGGGGCATACCTCTGCGCAATTTCCATGATACTTGCATTTATTCTTGTTGACTTCAACCACGTAGCCCGAACTGGCATTCATGTTGAATTTATTGCTGAACCTCTTGGCAAACTTCGTGGCCTGAAGGCTTACGCAGGTGTCAGGATGACAGTTACAGATGACGCCAGTACTACCGCCGGTTGCCACCTTGAAAAACGCTTGTGTCAGATAACCCATCTGCCTGAATCGATTTATCAAATCGAGAGCATCCTTCTGGGAGATTTTCCTGGCATGATATTTCTTCGCCCCGTGCTCGAGCCAAAACGATGAAAGCCCCTTGCCCACTGCGAGGCAGGAATTAATATTTTCACTTTTATCACCGAGCGTTATCTTGCACGGGCAATCCATGACCGCAATATGTTCCGGTTCCATGAATAGAATCTTATACGCATATTTATACGGTACAATTTTTTTATTTTCCGGGGAAACAGCAGCAATGTTCTCATGGAGAGTGAAGATCTTTTTTGTATCGCCGAATGATAACACTTTTGCATGATACCGGGAGAAAGCCATCGAGAGTACACCGTTAAGCGGCTTGAACCAGAACAGATAATTGGATAACAGTTTAAAGAGATAATAAACAGATTTCACATAAGGATAATAGAACTTAAAATAAATGTAATTATGAATGAACCTGTCATATCTCCAACCATGCTTTTTCATCATTATTTTTGTTGATTCTTTCATAAATGAGCTCCTCATATTTATTTTTAAAAAATCATAGTTCGTAATATCTCATCGCGCATCCAACCGAAAACAGAAGACTCCATATTCACTAATTGATTGGATATCCAATCAATTAGTGAATATGTGTATTTCCGCCCCTGTTCATAATCTACCTCATCTATTATTTTCAGTTTAATTTCATAATTATATTTTGGACCTGACGCGTCCGGTTTATAATTTATCAGAATTATTTACACTTACACTTATGTCAAAAAAAATATATAAAACTATTAATTATATTTATAAATATAAGCCTTAATGAACAAAATTCTGGATTTTATCCAAAAAACCGGACGCGTCAGGTCTATACTTATTGACAAAATACAAAATCTTGCATAAAGTGTCAATTACAAATACCGTCTATTCGGTTTTTTATTTTGATATTTTTGTATTCTTAAAGGCGGATTTATATGCAAAAAAGAATGAAGGGCGAATTACGAAAAGACCAGATCCTCGATTGTTCAAAAAAAATATTTTCCGAAAAAGGTTATTATGAAACCTACGTGGAAGAGATTATAAAAGAAGCCAGGGTCGGGAAAGGTACATTTTATCGTTATTTTATGAACAAAGAAGACCTTTTTATATCGGTACTCATCAAATTCCTCAATGAATGGGAGGAATTCGCCTCTATTGATATGTCAGAATTCAAGAGCGATAACATCAACGATTTATTCAAGATACTGATTTCCAGGAGCTTCAAATTCTTTCAGGAAAATGAAGAGCTCTGCAACATATATCTGCGGATAGGTCCCGGCCTCAACAATATATTCGAGCCGTACCTCGTCCGTTTCGAGCAGCAAATGCTGAATTATATTATTCTATACCTGCAGGAAGGGATAAAACTCGGTATCATCAGGAAGGACATCGATATAGAGCTTGCGGCCAACATGGTTGCCGGGGCCTTTCTCCGGGTGGATTACTATTATTTCGTTCTGAAAAAAAACAGCGGAACAGGACTGATTGATATTGAAAAAATGGCAGATTCTTTTTATAAAATCACGATGCACGGCATCCTGATTTAACTAACTGCATGTAGACCTTATCCTTCCCCTGCCCGGACATATGTTGCTGTGACCTCTGATTTAATTCCGGTAACTATCGATACCCGGGAACAGTTATTGCTTCTCAACATTGCTCAGTCATCCACCAGTGCCACCGCCCTGATCCACCCTGCACTCGCACCCTTAATTTTCACCGGGAAGCAAAAAAAAGTGAACCCGATCGCCGGAAGCAGATCCAGGTGTGTCAGCTTCTCGATATGGCAATAGCCTCTCTCGATTCCGGCGAAATGACCCTCCCATATTATTGACGGATCGCGTTTCTCCCGAAACTCATTCGCGATTAGAGGCAGAGGCCTGTCCCAGCT